>Ga0208038_1000350_pt1 | contig 41044 bp, 37 predicted proteins | sample June2015DPH_16_1_FD_184714 | JGI IMG/M metagenome (GOLD analysis project Ga0208038, IMG submission 184714) | Peatland microbial communities from SPRUCE experiment site at the Marcell Experimental Forest, Minnesota, USA - June2015DPH_16_100... | ecosystem: Environmental > Terrestrial > Soil >...
TCCACAAGGCCTACGAACTGGAGTCTCATCTGTTTAAGGAGCATTGGAGCTTCATACGCTACTACAATTACGTAAGGCCTCATGAAGGAATAGACTATTTAACTCCAGCGGAAATATACCTCAAAGAGAAAGTGTAAGGCTATTTCTAGATAGAACACTTTAATAAAAAATTCATCCCCTAAAACATTGACGATAATGCTTACTGGCGAAATAGGTTTACAAAATAGCATTGAAGGTGCAGCAGATGTTTTTGTTGGAAAACCAGTTAATCCTGACAAACTACTAAGCATTATAAATACTAAACTAAAAAATCGAGATACTGAAACCTAAATTCATTTGCATGTCATTAGCCATTTCTTATTCTTCAAAATCAAAATCTTCAAGTATTTTACTGATTAATAATTAATTTTCAAAAAAATTTCTTTTTTATAAAACCAATGACTTGCTCTATTCTCTATTCTTTTCAGCTTCATCCTCAGCAATCATTCGTTTAAGCTTCTTCTCCATGTTCAGTTCATATTGGTGCTCTTTAACCATGGGCGGTAACGTTTTTTGCTCAAACAAAGTGTCTGGCGGTACAATGCGCTGTTCGCCCTTTTTAACCGTGATTTCCTCGCCTTCGGAACAATCCTCAAAGTCCTCCAACGCCTCAACAATCCAGTAGCCTTCACTTTTAGTTAAAACCTTAACCTTGTACAATCCCTTATAGTAGCTAAATTCACTCACCAAATCACCAATAGTATTTTCTTTTGGGTGTTATTTAGCTCTTGTTTTTTCTTCTTTAGTGCTTTTTTTTCTACATCAAAAAACAGACTTTTGAGACTTTGATTAATGAAGAAGCTCTTTTATTCGCTAAGTACCTGAGAAATGAACAGAAAGATTGGAATCCAAGAATAGGAATATTAGCCTAATTTTTCGCTTGCCCCTTAGCTTCTGATTGACAGGTATGTTTTATAGGGTTTGAAGCCGACATTTGTATATGCTCTGACCGCTGGATCATTGTCAGCTATAACATGAATTAACGCAACTGGCGACCTCTGAAAAATTTCTTGGACAAGTGCAGACACGATTGAAGTTGCGTAACTTCTGTCTCTGTAATTTTCATCAGTGGCTACAACGCCGATGTTAGCCGCAAAATCCACGTCGAAACTAGTGTTACCGACCGAAACTAACTTCTTTTCATGTATTATGCCCAGCCAGTACGTGTTTTGCCACCCTTGCTTTAACCGCTCCGACATATTTTCATACCACCATTCAGGGTCGCATCGTCTCAACAGAGAAGCAACTTCCTCAGCATCTTCAACATTTAGTCGAATGGGAGTTTCAACAGCTTGAACGTGTTCCTGTCCCCGATTCAAGCGCATCAACATCATATTCTCTCTAACACGAGGCTTAACCTTTTTACAAACAATATCTTCGCAGTCAAGCGGTGCTTGTAACTCCACCTTGTCAAACTCGACGCACTCAACCAGCTTCTGTACTGCTTCACGGTTACCTCTGAGCTGAACAACGAAATCAGCAAAAACCAACAGCGAACCAAAGACTTCCTTTCCTTCAATTGCCAACCATATCTTTGTCCGTTCTCGACGTTTAGTCCAATCAATTATGAAGAAAAAATAATTTAGCGGGTCGCGGTTCACATAGCTCCAGAACATCCGTTCACTTTCGTTAGTTACAGGAATGATTTCCACAGCATAGCCTCCAAGCAGATATTCCTATTATGACGATGAGAGCAATCTCCAAAACCAAAAGAGTCGTTGTTTGACAGGCGTCTTTTTTTGGGGCATGCAATACACCAAATAAGCTATTTCTATGCTATGCAGATTTAAGACTTATCTCTAAGTTTCCAATCCCTGAATGGTCGAAGTAATAGAAATTTTATTTACCTAAAGCAATATAGTGGTAAGAATCAAATAAGAGAAATGTTGTGATAATACACATGGAATTATCATATGACAGTCAAGAAGAATTAATCGCTAATATTTGTGAAGAAGCCCTTGGAGAATTTCCAATATTATATGGTTCCAAATTTACGGTAGTTTTTCGTTTACCTATAAAAGATTTAGACCAACGTATCTTACATAATTTAAAAATGTATTATGACGAAGAGTCCATCCTAAGCAAAAGTAGGATTTATCATCCAGCTCGTAGTCAAGATACGTTAATCGAGATATTCCATGTTTCTAACGAAGTCTCAATAAAATCTTACAAATTCAATTTTGATGAACCTGCAATTTGGATAGGAAATAAACTTGAAAGATATTTGAAGCTTACCATTTTAGTACGTAACCCTGAAAAAATAAAGCAAGCAAAGTCTCAATTCAATACAACTTTAGATAAAAAACCACATGAAGAACCAACAGTTAAAGAGATAATAAAAGAGAAACAAGTTATTGTAAAAATTAGGTGCTCATACTGCAAGAGCACCTATGATGAGTCTCTGGACAGATGCCCATTTTGTGGTGGAAAAAACTAGAGAAAAAATAGTAATTCATTTTCTTTGTTTTAGGATTTCTCTTTCCTATGCTTAGGCTATTCTACGCTATGCAGATTTAAGACTTATTCTTGCTTTTGTTGCACTTTGAGTACACCTACGGTATAAACAACGCAACTAACCAAAATCACAATTATGCCGAGATACAAACCTAATTGGTAAGCGAGCAAGTTCGCTATTACCATGACTATTAGTCCAACTACCGCTAAAGCTATTCCGACCAAACGAGTTACATTCATGCTTTCCCCTTATTTTTCTATTCTACGCTGTGCAGATTTAAGACTTATTCATTTTCATTATTGTTTTGTTTTTTGTTTTGTGTATTGTTTTAGTGAGGGGCACAGATTTCCCCTCACCGCACCCCTTTCCAATATTGTGTGTGGTGTCATGTGTTGTCGCGTTATGTTGCGTTGTGTTGCGTGTCGTGTTGCGTTGTGAGGGTGTGTAATATAGGGGTATAGTGGGGTATAGGGGGTTAGGTTAAGGATGAAGGGTTTGGTTAGGAAGTGTTAGAGTAGTGCGTGTTAGCGTAGTGAGTGTTAGGCGAGTTAGTGTTTAGTTGAAAGGACAGGGAAAAAGATTAAATTTTAATCCAACCCATCGGAATTTGATTTCTGAACAGACCACAAGAAATCACTTCTAGCCAAAACTTTGGAGCCACCGAGTCAGGCTGATTCGTTATCCGTTGTCTATTTCCTGAATTGCATCATTAAAAAAATTGTGTATATTTAGTTCTTGTTTTTTCTTTTCTACTGCTTTTCCTCTACATCGAAAACAGCAGGTTTGTATGTTGAAAAAGCACTGTTTCATGTTGAAAGTGCGCGTAGTTGAGTCCATGCACATCTATGTTGAATCATATTTGAAGCATATTAGAAGCATATAGTAGACCCGGGGTAGGCTTGAGCACAAATAAATATCCTAAGACAAAAAACGAGAGCTAAATACATACGGAAAAAACAAATCAAGGTTTTCTTGACAGGCTACAGCTGGTATTCCTCGCCTTTTTCCACAAGCGTCACTTGACCTTTCGAGTCGCCCATAAATCTCTTGAACAACTCAGCGTTTTCGGTGTGGACTGGGAAAACCTGTTTAGCATTTATCTTTTTGAGCGCTGCCTTCAACTGCAACGGCATCATGTGACCAGAAACATGCACATGGTACTGCGGCAAACCATAGTGGCTCAGCCAATTAACCAAGCGTTCATAATCAATCTCCATCTCTTCATTGAACGGCTCCGATGCAGAGAGAACATAGCAGCTTCCGGCTACAGGCTGAATAGCATTAAGCTCCTCAAAATCATAAAAGCTAACCGCTAAAACAACCTTACACTGCTGCTTCGAAACCTCGAACACGTCAAAAATCTTGTTATCCCCGTCAAAGCGTTCAATCAACTGTTTTTCCCACTTGTCATAGCGCTTCTTCGACTTTCGAAAAATCAATATCCCATCATCATCCAGCGCTGGAACCTGCAAGTGCATATCGTTGTGAAGTGCATCCAGCAAATACGCTTGTCTTAGTGAAACAGCCAAGCACCGATTGTTCTTCTTAGCCATTCGGTAAAACGTGTTCAAGCGGTCAACATCCGAGTAACCAAATTCTGCAAGCAAGATGCCGTCAACTTGTGATGCAATCTTGTCAAGTTTCGCTTCAACTTCCACTTCGTTGGAAACAGTTGCCCCAATCATGTTGGTGGCTTCAGTCACAATTGCCACAGGCTCAGCTTCCCGAGCTTTCTCCACAAATTCTTGAGTCATCTCTGGCTTGGCACCATGATCTCGAAAATCACCCGTGTAAACTATTGTGCCGTTTGAAGTGTGAATCAGAAAGCCGTATGCGCCTGGAATTGAATGGTCAACATGAAACGGCTCAACAACTAAATTGTCTATCTGAATTTTTTTGCCTGTTCTAAAAACGTTAAAGTTGATGTCTGCAACGTTGAATTCTAAATCAGCGCGCCGAATGTCACTTAGGGTTCGCAGGATAGTTTGTGTTGTTTCGCCGCAGTACACGGGAATTTCCCGTTTAATAAATGACAAATAAGCCGAATGATCCAAATGCCCATGCGAAAGGAATACAGCGTTTGTTTCAGGCGGGCTTTGGTCAAACTTGTAAATGCCGCTTATGGTTGGTAGGATTCCGAGTTCTTGGAGGCTTTTCTCGCTTTTAGGCGAAAGGAAAGGAGGCGAGTAAAACTGTTTTTTAGCGGTAAAAGACATGCCGAAATCCAAGAAAACTCTGGTGTCTCTGTCTTGAAGCAGAATTTTGTTTCCGCCAATCTCGTTAACTCCTCCATAAAAGGTTAAGGTTGTCTGATCCTTTACCATGCTTTTCACTTCGGCGCTTCAGTTTTTTTGCAGACGTTTGCAATGGCAGAAATAATGTTCCACATTGTGAATATGCTAAAAACCCGTGTGTACTTGGAAGACCCTGCTTTTCTGATGACATCGACATCTCCGCCAGCCTTCAAGTAGCCGTTTATGAACGCTTTTGCAATCGATTCAGCTTTACTATTCCCATAAAGCGGTAGAAGGTAATGCCCTGAATAATACAGAAAAACAGCTACATCCCAAGCTTTGTCGCCCCCTTGTGTGGCTTGCTCAAAGTCGATCATGTAAATAGAGCCATCTTGTTTAACCAGCATATTTTCTGGTTTGGTATCGCCCAACGCAATATTATGTGAATGAACGTTTGCAAATATTTCGCCTGCTTTACCTATGTTGGCAAGTTCTTCTTCAAATGTTTGGTGCTCTGTCGCCATGGCTATGCGTTTGATAGCTTGGCTGAGGTTCTCTCCCTCGATGTACTCCATGAAAATTAAACGCTCAGCATTACTTACATGCAAAATCTTTGGTACATTAAACCCTTCACTATGCAAAAACTCACTTATTGCGCACTCCTTCGCAAGCCTAGCTTGGGCCGTAATAGCGAAGGGTCTTGAACCAAGAGACCATATGGTTAACGGGAACCATTTGAATCCAGACCAGTCCTTAAAGCGTTTAGCTAATACCTTCCTTTCGCCGCCCTTCCCATGAACATTAATCAAGTAAACGTCGTTTAGCATTCCGCCGATCGGTTCAACTTCAATCTCTTCGCTTTGATCTTTCACAAGCATCTTTTGAGCATAACTTTTAATGTCAATTTTATCTGACAATGAAACCAAACCTTCTGAAGTTTGAAAGAAAACGTATTTTAGAGGATCCATGAGTAGGTAATTTGGGTCAGGAACTGTTCTCCAATTAATCTTTTGTGTTCTAAGAAACTCTTCAGCATTCTGTGAAAAAATATTCACGAGTTGAGGGAAAAAACCAAAGAACGAAGTGAAAATCGTTCGAGGAGCATTTTTTGACAGGTTAATTATTTTGATTCTCGGGTCTTGGCATCGGGTAATAAGTTTTTTTGAAATCTTTATGTAGCTGTCAAAAAAGTAAATTTTGCCTTCAGTTTCAAGTTGCCTTAACGCTTCATTGTAGCTGCCAAGGGCGTCGTCTTCATTTAAAGCGAGTCCATTCAGCACATTTGAAAGATCATAAGCAAGCAAAGGGAAAACTCGGATTCGACTCAAAAGCACCTCATACATGAAATATTGCGGTTTAATTTGAAATCGAGGGGCAAGCTCTGGAAAACTTGACGCTAAATTTTCAATTAATTCCAAGATCAAACGCTTCTTCAACGTTACCTCTTTTTCATGAAAGTAATCGTTGCCGTAAAGGGCTGAGTGAGGAAAAAGAAGTTTACTTGCAATGGCTTCTCCCAGAAAGCCTCTTTCGATATCTCGCTCGAAAATCCACTGATCAACCGCAAGAACGAAAACAGCTCTTTCATTTACTGTTTTTATGTAACTCATCACCCTAGGTTGAAAACCACGGATTACAAGCATCACGTCTATTACTGTTTTCTCGCTAGCTGTTTTCGAATACATATCAACCTGTGCTATAGCAGTGATACTTGCGGAGCCAGCGACATGCCTACAAAATTCAAATATTTGACTATTCAATTCATCATTTGTAAGGTTACTAATTTGTTTCAATTGAGTCTTCCAATATAGAATTAGCTGTCGATATATTTAAAACACGTTTGTTAATAGTCGGCAAGTAATTTTTTGATTGAATACCAAAACTAGATAAAAGCTGCTTTCTGCCGGAAACGCTTTATTTTTCTTAGTTGATTTGTAATGTTAAGCGGTTTTTCTCTGCGCTTATGCCTTTCTTAGCTAATATGGCTACTTCTGATTGGACTGACGACTCCATAGTTTCTGTGTTTGTTTGTGTTCCTATTTTTCGGCATATCAGGTTTAGGGACTCTTCGGTGAAGTCCAGCATGTTTTGCCCATCGCTTGTTAGGCTGTAAACTTTTCTTGGCCTTTCAGTGTTCATGTTCCATTCACTTTTCACCAAACCTTTCTTTTCAAGAGTGTTTAGCAAGGGGTAAACAGTGCTTGGGCCGAAGTACACGCCGAAGTTTTTGCGGATTTTGGTTATTATTTGGTATCCATGCATTGGCTGGGTGCTTACGAATTGCAGTATTATCAGGTCTAGTAAGCCTTTAGTTAGTTTAGTTGAAACCTCTTTTTGGAAATTCATCGCTTTTAACATTTTTTCTCTTTCTCCTGACCTGTTTTTTTGTTGAACAGTTTTGATGTTCTACATATATACAATATGTCCTTTTTCGGACATATCTTGAGTATTTAATATTAATAAACCCTAATATAAAGCTTCATACATAACCAAAGCATACAAAAACATAACAGTGCAATATACCATAAAACAAAATTAACATAAACTAAATAAATCGAAACATCAACAAATTCATACAACAGCCAACAGGAAAGAAATCCATGTCTGAAACATACAAAAAAGAAATTGTACAACACATAATCAGAAACTTACTAGACATGCAACTGTTAAGAATAGTGCAAGCTCAACCAACATGGGGATATAACATCAAAAAACAAGTAGAAGCAGATTTCAACATAAAACTAAGACATGGTTCACTCTACCCCGCACTAAACACTCTCGAACAAAGAGGTTTTCTTAAAAGCAAAAAACAACAAAAAGACGGACGTTCCCGCAAAATCTACGCTATAACAGAAAACGGCAAAGCCTACCTGCAAACCTACTACGGCATACTGCAAGGTCAACTCGGCAGTGGAAATGTAAAAACCAGTTAAACTCAAATCGTGTTTGTTGCTTAAAAAATTTTAATTTTTTAATTCATACTTTAACATCCCAACTAGCATAACTATTGGATAAGCATGAAAAAGCTTTTATTCTAAAAAAGACGACTAAAAACAGAGGGAAAAACCGATGTCTCTTGAATCAAGCAAAAATTTGGGCGGCATAGGCGCAATACTAATACTAGTAGGCTCATTAGTTACCAGCTATACTTTTGGCATTGTTGACCTTATTGGCGTAATACTTGTTTTCATTGCACTGAATGGTTTAGCGAATTACTACCATGAAAGAGGAATATTCACTAATGCAATTTACAGTTTCGTTGCAGGCATAGTGGGCGTAGTAGCGGCAGCTGCGGCGGCTCTCTACATAATTTTTGACACAACCATACTGACAAATTTTCTTAAGAATCTTTATCCAACCTGGAATGGCAGCTGGTCAACAATTTCATCATTACGAGGTCTAACTCCAAACACTTCGAACATAACTACAAGCGATGTCACATCCATACTGGGCGCAGTATTTTTAGTGCTGGTGGTCCTGTGGGTTTTCGCTATAGTTGCAGCTTTCTTCGCCAGACGATCACTCAAAACGCTCTCAGCAAAAGCAAGTGTGGGCCTATTCTCAACCGCAGCTCTATTGCTAATCATAGGCGCATTTCTAACAATAATTTTCATAGGTGCCATTCTAATGTGGGTCGCTGCATTATTAATTGCAATTGCCTTCTTCCAAATAAAACCGCAACCAGAACAACCCGTAGCAACAATGGCACCCCCGCCGTCAACGCCAACGCCAGTATAAAACCCAACAAAAACACTCCATTTTTTTATTTTGTGTTTTTACAGCAAAGCGCTTATTTTACGTTGATTGATCACATGCCGATAGAGTTTGGGTGAAAAGATGTGAAGCGAGAGCTCAGCGCCTACCTTAACTTTGACTATGCTGTGTGCATAACAAAAGAAACAGCGCTTAACTTGTTTAGCCAGGAAAGCTACAGTTACGCAAAACACTGGATCTACAACTTCATTTTTTCAAAGAGTCCGTAGAAGCACTATAATTAATGAAACCCAACCGCAACTACCAAATCAACTGTCGCCATAAACTACCGCCTTTCTTATAGTAAAGCACTTGAGGTAGATTTTTTTTCCAAGTGGGGCACTGTTGATTGAAAATCTTGTTTCTATATTCATAAAGCCCAAATGTTAAAGCGCCTGTATCCAAGCAAATGAGCGCCACTCTATGGGCATGAGGATGAAAGAAATATGAAGAAACTACAAATCCTAATGATTGTATTTCTAATTTCGTTATCAATCTACGCCTTCGCGAGTATGCAAGTCAAAGCTCAATCAGGTCCTACTATTTCTTTGAGTCCGATTAGCGGTCATGTTGGTTCTACGGTTACGGTTTCGGGTAGTGGTTTTGCCGCTAACTCGGCGTTTTCAGCTACTTTTGATGGTTCGTCGGTGCCTTTGAGTGGTACGACGACTACTGATGGATCAGGTAATATTCCGTCGGGTGTGACGTTTACTGTTCCTGCTTCCGCGGCCGGCGGCCAACCAGTCAATGTTACTGACGCCAGTTCAAATTTTGGGTCTGCGACATTCTCGGTATATAACCAATATCTGGTGGCTGCGAGCTACTCTACTTCTGACAGCACGACTCCTTCAGCCCCTGTTGTTCTTACAGGAACTTCATTGGGTTCGCCTTCTTACACTACACTGACGACTTCAATTCAGCACGTTTGGTTGGATGCTGGTTCAAGCTGGAGTGTTAATAGCACGATTGTTGCTGGTTCAGGTACTGAGCAGTGGATTGCTACGACTGGACCTTCAGGCACTGTTAGTTCATCAACTGCTGTTTCTCCGTTGTATTATCACCAGTACAATGTGAGTTTTGCAGTGAGTGGAGGCGGATCGACTAGTCCAACTGGTTCTAATGTTTGGGAGAATGCGAGTTCCCTTCCCATAACGGCTACACCTAACGCTGGTTACACTTTCTCCTCTTGGTCTTCCAACACAGGATCAATTACGTTTAACAATGCCACCGCTGCTTCATCAACGGCAACAATAAACGGAACAGGCACAATCACTGCGAGCTTCGCAATTAACACGCCCACTCCAACACCAACATTGACACCTACTCCAACGCTCACTGCAACACCTACACCAGCAGCAACACATGCGCCAACCCAAACACCCGTATTGTCAATGATGGGTCAATACCTTCCAGTCATAGCCGCAGCAATCATCCTCGGAGCCGTAATAATTGGATTGGTCATCAAGAGAAGAAAAAGTCCAAACATAATTGTGCTGAATTAAAAGAAAGCAAAGACTGCTTTTCATTTTTGTATGTATTTAACTCTTGGCTTTTGTCTTAGATAGGGTATTTGTTTGCTCTCATAGCCTACTCCCCGGTCTACTATATGCTTCTAATATGCTTCAAATATGATTCAACATAGTTCAACATAGAATTAATCCCCGCACTATCAACATGAAATGGTGCTTTTTCTATGTACAAACCTGCTTTTTTGGATGTAGAAAAAAAACATTAAAAAAGAAAAAACAAGAACTAAATATACACTCATTTTTTAATTTATATATTAGCTTTAATTTTCTTTGGAAAAAATCATTTAAAACTGCCAAATCATGTTGGTACATTGTGCAAATTTAGTGGCTCTTGATGGAACGTTTGCTTAAACTGCAATACGACTATGTGTATGCTTTGCTTACTCTCATTTCCTATAAGTGTGATACAGCATAGGCTAAGATTGTTAATATGCATAGTGTGATGCATATGGGCGCACCAGCCTTTCTAGAAAAGATCGTAAAATAATAATCCGAAATCTCTTTCTTGAGCGCTCTTTTAATCGCTTTAAAGCACTTTCCAATACTAAAATTCACTTTGCCTTCTCCGATTAAATTTGGAAATCGCTCGTTAATAAACTTCATTTCGCTTTTGTAACATCTGGAAACAGGAAGTTCCATCATAGCCACACTGTTTTTTCTTTGCTCTTAGGAAGGCTTATTTCATCCTGAGCTGATAGATATTTTCGGGGGATGATGTTGCCGTCCCAGCCTTAGGGCAAAGTAATTTGTTTGGTTTTGTTACTGAGGAAGATTTAGAGAATGGTGGAGAAATTCAATCGTAGAATGTAATTTAGAGCGTTGCGCGCGCAGAGCGAATCCCCTTAATGGGGTGTGTTCCCGCTGAGTGTTGTGTGGATGGCACCAGTTTACTGCTTCTTATTCGCTGTTTCTGTAGGAATAGCTTGCAATTGTTCGCTTGGCTCTGCTGTTACTATAGAAATAGCTTCCGATTCTTCGTTTGGCTCTCTTGTGATGGGCGCATATGCTGACGGCGATTTGGTCTGTTGAACCTCTGCAAATCTAATCTGGTCTTCGGTAACAATGAAATCAAACAGTTTTTTTATATCCTGCAATGTAGCTTTCTCATCGGAGGAGTAAGCCCGACTCGCCACCAAACGACGAGGATAATAATACAGTGCAAAAAAGTGTTCGTCTTTTAGTGTTGTTGTTGATTTCTCCTCTTTGATTTTAAACCAAGTCATTTTTTCGCGTTCAAAAATTAGCTTTAGTTTACCTGCGAGTGCCAAATCAGAATCTGTGAAAACCTGTTTTCCTTCTTTTTCCTTAGAATCCCGCAAATTAATGGCGTATGCTATTGGAGTGTAGAAATATACCTCTCCTTCGTGTGGTTGTACGAATGTCACATTTTTTATCTGTCTTTTACTTTTTCCGAACATTTTAATTCCATAAATTATAATCAGCGTATGCTTCTTATGAATTATGAATTTAGACAATATATTTCATCTCAGTTAATTTTAGTTGTTTTCTATCTACAAAGACTCTTAATTGTCCTAATGTTGAGGTCTTTAGTTTTCCTTCTCTGCCAATTGTGTGTTTAGCTCCTGTGATTGAGACTATGCCTGTGGTTAAATCGATGTCTTTGATTGTTAGCCATGTTAGTTCTATTGGGCGTTGTCCTAAATCTTTGCTTATAGATAGTTTAAGAGACATTTCTATTCTTGCGTGATTGATTAGGAAATCCACAAGTTCTTCTTTTGGTGCTCTGCGTTTTTTGTCGTATCTTTGATAAAAGGGCTGTACCCATGTTGCACCTATAGAGTTAATGAAACATGCGTAAGCTTCGACTAAGTTTTCTTTGTGTCCATTTCCGCACGTTTTATTTGCTATGTATAGTTTGACTTCTTCGGGTTCTTTTGTATTGCAGTTTCTCTGTAAGTGTCTTAACAGTTTTGCAGTTTTCTTAATGGTTGATTCTTCATAGGCGTTTCTTTTCATCCATAACATTACGTTGACAATGTTCATATTTGACTGGGGTGTTGTTCTATCTATGGGGGATGATGTCGCCGTCCCAGTCTGATCGGAAAAGATGAAGAATGAAATTTAGACAGACCCCAAAAACTTAGCAATAATAATGCTTTCCCACTGATATCTTTCAATTTAGCTAGTGAAATTCATCAACAAAATTGATACCCTACCCCGCTCAAGATTTTTGTAAAGACCAGCTTCCGAATGTATCAATAACGCCTCGTCTTTCTCAATGTCTGGCACTAGATGAGCTTCGATTGCTTGTTTAGCTGTGCCATCACTTTCAACTTTGTTACTGCACGTACAACGTATATAAGTTGGCGCTTAAACTATTAAGTTATGCGCATTTTGCGTCACAAGTTGCCTGAAATTTATTCTAGTTTGACTTGCTCAAAAAAATATCACGGCAGAGGAATGTCCTAACTTTATGAACTCAGCAAGTAATCAAGAAAATGAATCGCCCAAGCTTCCTCCAAGAATCAGCAGACTATTCGAGCTTGCCAACAACTTGTGGTGGAGCTGGCATGAGGAAGGACGACAGATTTTTCGCTCTTTAGATTATGCCCTTTGGCGAACCAGCGAACATAACCCAGTCAAGCAACTGCGCAGCATCAGCACAGAAAAGCTAGAGGCAGCGGCAAGAGATCCAGCTTTTTTAGAACTCTACGACACAGTAATGTTAAAGTTTGACGAAGAAATGTCAAGAGGTCAAGACTGGTGTGGCCAAACAAACCCAAGCAAACCAAATGGGCAAATCGCGTATTTCTCAGCTGAGTACGCTATCCACAATTCCCTACCTATATATGCAGGCGGCTTGGGCGTCTTAGCAGGAGACATATGTGAAGAATGCTCGGACCGTGGGATACCACTAGTCGCTGTCGGATTCATGTATCCTCAAGGCTACTTTCGCCAGCGCATATCTTCCGAAGGAGACCAACAAGAAGACTACATACAACTGAACTTCAATGATGCACCTATCTCTCCTTGCGCTTGGCCTTACAGATGCGGACCTCTTATTCCGATTCAACTCGCCGACCGCCAACTGTATGTTAAAGTGTGGCAGGTACGTGTTGGTCGCGTTAACCTATACCTGATGGATACTAATGTTGAAGAAAACTGTCCTGAAGATAGAATGTTGTCAGCGCGCCTGTACACAGCCGACCAAGAAGAACGGCTACGCCAACTAATCGTTCTAGGCGTTTGCGGAGTGCGTACACTGCGCGAACTTCATATAGAGCCAGTTGTGTGGCATGTTAACGAAGACCACACGGCTTTCATGATGCTTGAACGACTCCGACTAGAGCGAGCAAACGGCGCCTCTTTAAATTCAGCCATCGAAAACGTACGCAGATGCACAGTCTTCACCACTCACACCCCAGTTTCAGCTGGTCATCATATCTTCAGCTTTCAATTAATGGACCGCTACTCACGTAACCTTTGGGAGCCCCTCGGAATCGATAGAGAAACTTTCCTGAAGCTGGGACAGTATGAAGGCTTTGGTCCTGGAAAATTCAACCTTACAGCCTTTGCGCTTCGTCTATCCGGTCAATCCAACGCTGTATCCAGACTACACGGCAAAGTAACCCGGAGAATGTGGCAGGTCCTTTGGCCAGATAAGAAGGAAGAACAGGTACCGATTGTATCCATAACTAACGGTGTGCACTTACCCAGTTGGCAAGCGCCAGAAATCAGGGGGCTCTGTGAAAAGCACCTTGGTTCTGAATGGCTTCAAAAACAAGATGACGAAGAATATTGGAAATGCGTAGATGACATACCTGACGAAGAATTGTGGCAGGTGCGTCAAACATTAAAAACCCGATTGATAAATACCATACAAGACAGAGCCCAACGACGCTGGACGCAAGACGCAGTTACCACTCAACAAGTGATTGCCATGGGTTCACTACTAGACCCATACGCTTTAACTATTGCTTTTGCCCGCCGATTTACCGAATACAAACGACCCTACTTAGTTTTATCCGACATTGAACGGCTAAAACGCATAATAACAAATTCGGTGAGACCTTTGCAGATAATTTTTGCCGGCAAATCCCATCCAGCAGATTACCAGTCAAAACAGCTTCTCAAGCAGGTATATCATGCAGTTTTGGACAGAGGATTTCAAGGGCGCATTGCCTTTGTTGAAGACTACGACCTCAATGTAGCGCGAGAACTCGTCCGAGGCGTCGATGTTTGGCTCAACACGCCCAGACGACTACAGGAAGCATGTGGAACCAGCGGAATGAAAGCTTCAATGAACGGTGTAATCAACCTTAGCGTTCGCGACGGATGGTGGGATGAAGCATACAATGGCAAAAATGGGTGGGCAATCGGCGATTTTCAGGTGGGCAGCCCGGAGGAGGAAGATAAAAGAGATGCCGAATCACTCTATAACCTACTCGAAAACGAAATCGCGCCTCTCTACTATGACCTAGACCGCAGGGGTATACCGCATCGATGGATGAAAATCGTTAAAGAAGCAATAAAAACAATCACCCCCGCTTTCAGCGCTTGCCGAATGATGAAAGAGTACACCCAGCAAATGTACTTGCCTGCTGCCGGACAGCAAGTATCAAAAAATAATCTGGTTGAGGGAAAAGAAGTTGGAAACACAAAATAATTTTGCGCAATTGTTTTTTGACTGTGCAGACGCCTTTATGATTGCTATCGGCAGCGACGAAGTCGTTACCGACGTAAACAAAAAGGCATGCGAAATTCTCGGATATTCAAGAGATGAGATTAAGGGTAAGAACTGGTTTGACAGCTTTCTTTCAAAAGCAAAAAGGGAAGATGCTAGACGTTTTTTTCACGATATGCTAAGTGGGACTCTTCGCCATGTACACTCTGATTATTCAGTTATTACCAAACAAGGAGAAGAGCGAATATTTAGCTTTCATAACATACTCGTCAGCGATGAAAAAGGTAACATTATTGGAATGCTTAGCTCAGGGGACGATGTCACTAAGCTTAGGCGAAAAGAAAAAGCGTTAAAAGAGGTGGAGAACCGACTTCAGATTTCGTTGGATTCCATGATCGAGGGTTGCCAAATTATCGATTATGATTGGCGCTATGTATACGTGAATGCGGCAGCAGCTAAACAGGGGCGCAAAACCAAAGAAGAATTGTTAGGTTACACAATGATGCAGGTTTATCCAGGCATTGACAGAACAGAAATGTTTAGCCACCTTCGAAACTGCATGACAAATCGTGTTCCACACCAAATGGATAATGAATTCACTTTCCCAGATGGATCCAAAGGCTGGTTTAAGCTTCACATCGATCCTGTGCCGGGAGGAGTCTTGATTTTATCGATGGATATCACCAAGAACAAGGAGATAGAAGCGGAAATAGACAAATATCGATACAGGCTCGAGGAGGTAGTGGCACAACGCACTGCTGAATGTGCAAAGGCAAACGAAGAACTTACCCGAGAAATTCAAGAACATCAAAAGATGGAGGAAGGGCTTAAACTAAGAGCAATAATTCTAGACAACTCAAGGGAAGCCATATTTCTCGTAAATACTAAAGGTGACTTTGCATACGCAAATGAGGCAGCATCAAAAGCATACGGCTATAGCCTTGACGAATTCCTCAATATGAATATCCGTTCACTATTGCAGCCTCAAGATTTGCCCACAATCGAATCCATTCTAAAAAATATTGTTGAAAAAGTACTGATTAGTCATGAAATGGTTCACGTGCGAAAGGATAAATCCCTAATGCCCGTAAAGTTACACTGTAGCTTGGTAAAAACACTGCATGGGCAATTCATCGTTGCTGTTGTCCGCGAAATCTCGACTTAATCCGCGCGACAGAGAAAATCGCGTTAGCAACCTTTTACACAAAACAACACACATGGATTTGCATAAAATATAATGGTGCCATTGAATAGTGGTTGATGTCATATCCCATTTGAGAATAGAAGTCTTCATGTCTATAACGAGTGTTCAATTTTGTTTGGGGTTTGAGTAGCAAACTTAGGGGAGGGTAGGTATTTTTTAGCTATGAGAACTATTTCAAAAAAGAGTATTTCTTCTGGTAAGCAAGCGCTGAGAAATTGAAAGAGTTGACTAATATTTTATGATTAGAGTTGTGCCATTTCCGTTTGTCAATGCATAGATAACGGCTATTTGATTGGGCAGGTTAGTTCCAGGAATGACTAGTGATGTTTGAGGCGTGATGTATTCTGCTTGGTTTTGATTAAAGTTGGGCACCTCGTTTAGTTCGGCTGGATTGTGTGGTGAAATAATTTGCGGGTTTGGGTTTTGCAAACTGGATATTTGACCGAGCATTGGGTCAAAAGTCAGGTTGGAGCTAATTAATATTATGTGGGTGCCAATCGAATCAGCGCTAGCACCTTTAACGTACGCTGAAGCTGTTAGTACTATTTTAGGAGTGGCGTATCCAGATTGGAGATTGACTAAGGCGTAAGTGGTAGTGGCGCCAGCTACGATTATTATGCATGTAAGCAAAATTGCAACTATAAGTTTGTTGGGTTTGAGTCGTTTTGGCTTTGCCGTGGTTAGTTGGTTTATGTTTTTTAGCCGCAGGTTTATTTTCGGATGACCAGAAAGTATTTGTGGTCTATGAATGATTGGTGATGTTACTAAAATGTTTGAGGTAATTCGGATTAATCTGCCTTCACTTGGTAGGTTTTGTAGAGCCTTGGTAATTTTTGTTAATGCGTTTGCTAAACTGTCGGGTTTTTGTAGGAGTTTTGCTCCGTTTTCGTCCGCCAACATTTCTCTTTCTCTTTGACTGTTGAAGAATGCAAAGTATGCCAGAGGGTTGAAGAATGACACAGCCGTTAAGGCGTTAGATAAGGTCTTAAAGAAGAAATCGTGGTTTTTGACGTGGGCAAGTTCATGGGACGCTACAGCCAATATTTCCTCTTTATCTAAAATTTTTAGAAGCCCTATGGTGAAGACAAGTTTTGTTTTGCGGCCATTTCCCATGGTGAAAGCATTGGGACGCAAGTCTTCAACGAGCGCCACTTTTGGGGTTGAAATGGATAGTTTCTTGGAGATTTTAGCTATTTCTGTTTGAAGCCAGCCGTACTCGTTTGAGTCGAGGTTGATTACATGTAGGAGCCTAGAGGCTATCCAATCACCCATCACAATAGTTGTGACAGCGTAAATCCCCCCTAATGCTAAGCCGGTTAAGCAGATAATTCCTGTTATTGAAAGAATCTGATTTGTTGAAAGTGCCACGAGCGTGACCATTGTTTGCGATAAAGGCGGCTGTATTAGATGGAAGGGGCTAAAAAGTATGGGCCCTTGAGGGGCAGGGATGCTGAAGGAACCGATTAAATGGTAAGAGACCGCTTGTATCACAATTTTAGGCGGAAATGAAAACATGACAAAAAGTGGCGCAACTATAGGGATTAGGTAAATCAGGCTTTTGGTTTTACTGCCCATGAATGGGCAACACTTTACTACTATTTTTATGCAAACAAACGATATGGCCAAAACTATAATGGAATAGTAAAAGTAGGGTTGAAAGACCTGAACGAGAACATCTTCAAAGTTCACTTCAACCGCCTCTTCAGAGTTGCCTTATTATTTTTTATTCCTTTTTATTTTGCTGAGTTGTTCTTGCAACGCTTTGCGCTCTTCTTCGCTCATGTTCGTTTCTTCGATTAGGCAGCTGGTGACGGCTTCGCCGAAATTTCCGATCAAGCTCGCAAGAACCTCACGGACAGCTGATTTTTGGAAGTTTCGTTTTCCAAGTTTAGGCCAGTAGACATAGTAGAGTCCGCCTCTTCCTTTTTCTATTTTTCTGTCTAGTAAGTCTTTCTCGAAAAGTCTGTCCATTGTAGACATAACGGTTGTGTAGGCTATTTTCTTGGTCTTATTTAGGGCTGCGTGGATTTCTCTGACTGTTGTGGGTGTTTTTTTTGAACCCCATATTGCCTCCATGATGTTAGACTCCAGTGGACCTAGAAAAGCTTCTAATGCTTTGCCTTCTATGTTGTACTGTGAGAATCCTGGTTTTTTCTCTTCAGTCATAGCTTTCGACCACATTACTATCATCTATAGTAGCTCTTTAAGCTTTCGAAAACAAAACACGATGCATTTTCCAACCTGCTTTCCAAAAAAACAAAAGGTAGAAGCTTGCCATTTCTATGAAGCAGTTCCAGTGCCGCTAGGGGCAGGTCGTGCGCCCAGTACTACTGATATGTTCATGGTTTGGTTGTTTCGTACAATTGTTAGGCTAATAGTTTGTCCAGGCAACGTGTACTCTTCCAGGTATGAAGATAAGTCGTCCCCGTTTCTGACTCTTGCGCCATTAATGGCTATTATAATGTCGCCGCCTACGGTTATGGTGTTGCCGTCTATTGTGGCTGGTGTGGTGCCTGCTTTGAGACCGGCATTGGCTGCAGGTCCACCGCTTGTTACTTGCTGAATTAAGACTCCGTATGTGACAGTTACTCCCATTTGTTTCGCGATGTCATAAGTCATGTCTACTGAGCTTATGCCCAAGTACGGGTGTTGAGTGTATGTACCAGTAGTTGCTAAGTCTTGAACTTCTCTCAGTATGGTGCCTGAGGGTATGGCGAAACCTAAGCCTTGCGAGTTATCAACTATGGCTGTTGTTATGCCGATAACCTGGCCTTGGTAGTTGAGCAGGGGTCCGCCTGAGTTGCCAGGGTTAATGGCAGCGCTTGTTTGGATGATATCAGCTATGGCGTATCCGTTTGTAGTGTCTTCGGTGATTGTTCTGCCTAAGGCACTGATTATGCCTGTGGTCATCGACCCTGACAATCCATAGGGACTGCCGATTGCTATGACTGGGTCTCCGACTTGTAGACTTGATGAGTTGGTGATTGTTAGTGGGACTAGTTCAGTTTGTGGTGCGTTAGTTGAAAGTACAGCTAGGTCTGAGTATGGGTCTGAGCCTAGCACTTTGGCGGTGTAAGTGTTTCCATCTTGGAAGGTAACTGTAATGTTTACGCCGCCGTCTATTACATGGTAGTTTGTGACTATGATGTCTTGGCCGTTGAGGTCATAGGTAAATCCTGAACCTTGGACTTGTGTATAGATGGGCTGGTTGAATATGCTAGTTGCTGTTTGGAAGTCTTCGACGACTACTACTGATGGTTCCACCTGCTGGTATATCTGTGAAAGTGAAGCATTGTCGAGTAAAGCGGCGTCGGCTTGAGAGGTTGAGGTGGCTGAATTGGTTGAGGTAGATGAGGCGGTTGGGGCTTGGTTTTGTTGACTGTTGTTAGTGGAGGTGGGTGGGTGGCCTATGTAGTATCCAGCTATTCCGGCTGTTAGGGTGGCTACGATGAGTATGGTGGCTATTAAAATGGCAAGTTTGGTGTTTTTTGGTTTTTTGGTTGGGTTTTCCGTTGGTTTTGTCTCCTTGCAAGTGTTTGCGCTACTATCTTTGGTAGTAGCTTAGCGATATAAATGTTGCTATTGTGAATAGTACTCACCTATCCTTCTATTAAAACACACCATCCAAACTCGCCAGTAAACAAAACGCATCCAAAAAGTGCGTGATATTACTTTTAATAGCAGCTACTACCTTAAATAGTAGCAATGCGCAATAGATAAACAAGGAAAAACTCGCAGGAACACCCAGATGATAAACAACAATCGACCAATAAGACAATTACTAGGATGGCTAATCATAGGAACAAAAGGCGGCAAAACCCGATCCCAAATAATCAAAACTCTAAAAAAATCCCCGCAAAACTCAAACCAATTAGCTTCACTCCTCAAAGTAAACTACAAAACAATTAGACACCACCTTACAGTTCTAGAGAAAAACAAATTAATCATCTCCGCTGGAGACCACTACTCTACTGCCTACTTCCTCTCGGAACTAATGGAAGAAAACTATGGGCTATTCGAAGAAATAACAGGCAAAATGAATAATACAAAGAAAAGAGCAATCAGAGTAACACAAAAATAACACTCAAACTTTGATATAACCTACCCCATGATTTGTCGTAATCCTTAATAACAAAATGGTTCCACCCTAAACCGGAGATGAAGAAAAACGCCGAACGTTGAAATACGCTGTCCTAAATGCAGTTCTCAAGCGGTAGAAAAAACCAAAAATCAAGAGTTTCATTGCAGCAACTGTGGAGAAATATTTTATTTTGTTACCCCTAAATGCGGTTCCGCTGATCTTGAAAGATACAAACTTTAACAACAAAATACAACGTTTTTATTATCTAAAACCTCATGCTAAAGATAAGAAAACACTGACATGCCTTCATATTGGCTTTTTTGTGCAGAATGCTTGTGTTAGCACAACCGTTGGACAATCGAGGAGACGCTATTTTGGCCTCCTCAAAGAGGTTTTTAGAAAGAAATCGGGCATGCTTCAAGGTGCACGCTTTTGTTTTGTGAGTCATTTGTGAATTTGGGAAAACTTAAATATACTTTCATATTAGTGGGAAATGTAGGAAAAGTGTGTAAGCATGATTGGAAGAAAACGAGATTCACGCCTCTACGGAACCGTAAAAGTAGGCGACAGAGGACAAGTAGTGATTCCTGCTGAAGCCCGCAAGGAACTTGACATCAAGCCAGGCGACCTTCTTTTTGTCATGGCTGGCAGAAACCGCCGCGGTATCGCCATGGTTAAAGCCGACGCCATGAGGGAACTCGCGGAAAAAATCATGCAGGGACTTGAAGGCGCAGAAAAAGAAAAAACAGAAACATAACGCCCTTGAGGAAGCCAGATGTTTAGAGACCGAGAGGGAATGCGCCGACTGTTACAGGGGATAATTGAGAAGTTCCGACAAAAAGGAGCTACAAGCCCAGAAAAAGCCATGACCATCCAAGAACTGGGGTTGCCGCCACGTTTTGAAGAAGCCATGCATCGAAGACTTGGTCAATCAGGCATTTTTGTAGAAATAAACGGCAAATACTATCTGAATGAAGAACGGCTTAAACAAATCGAAGAGCAGCGTGCCAACATGGGATCTGGAAGCAGTGGAGGTGGCGGCTGGAATAGAGCGGGCCCGCCGAGCTGGTATCGCGTTGTCGGGATTTTTCTTATGCTGCCGATTGGCATAATCCTTGCGCTTGTGCTCTTTTACTTTGTCGCCTTCAGGGGCGGGTATTTTCCGGGGGAATTCCTTATCGTTTTATTGGTGATCTTCCTGGCGTTGTTTGTGGTCCGAATGCTTTTCTGGAGGTCAAGAAGGAGATATTGGCGTGAGCAGTGGGGAAGAACGGAGCAGTCAGCATTATCTCATAGCCAGATGTGCTAGCCCAGTTGCTTCGTTTCTACAGTTGTTGTTATGTGCGTGTATTTATTTTAAAAAAGACTTTTTAGAATCGTTATGAATCATTTTTTTGGTACACATTTTTCAGAGAAGCCCAAAAAGTCTCAGGTTATTATGTGGTGGACTGGACCGGATTCGGACCGGCGACCTTCTGCCCTTCACTTCGTTCAGGATTTCGCTACGCTCAACACGTCAAGCACTCGACTAACTATAAGACTATGCGAGAGGCTAAGCTTGAGGTTAGGCGCTGCGCTTCATGGAGAATTTTCTGCGCTGACTTATTTCCTGAATTAATCCCACTTCTGACTTTTCCAGAACTCGTCTTTCAGAAAGTACGCCCACAATTCTTCCTTCCTCAACTACTACTAGTCGCCGAATTTCGCTGGACTTCATAATATTCAAAGCTTCCAGAAGACTCCTTTCACTGCCAATCGTAACTAATGGCGAGGACATGATTTCTTCTGCTACTGTTTTCCTAGGGTCTCGCCGGGTACCTACTAATCGGTTAAGGATATCTTTTTCTGTTATTATGCCTACAGGCTTTTCGCCCTTGACAACAATCACTGAACCAATGTTATTTGTAAGCATGGAGTCGATAGCTTCGGACACTGGAGACTCAGCCGATATCGTTATTGGCGGCGACCTCATCGCCGCTCCAACCTTCATATCAGAGAGGTCAAGCGACTTGTTCCACAAATCGTCCAGCATGGTTCTCATGCTTCTTAAGTAATCGGCGTCGTTTGTGTACAGCAAGTGATCAAAGTACACCGAAGGCTCAGCTTTTTTCTTGACTGACAAGGGGGCTTTAAACATGAACATTTGCATGCCGTCAACGATTACTATACTCGAGTGAACAGCATCGGAATATTTCACCCGATAGTGTTTGGAAAGTAATTCCGCAACTTCCAAATTTTCCAAATCTAATGAAACCAGAATATGTACTGTTATAGGTCTTTCGGACAGTTGAGAAAGAAGACAATTCGACAACACCTTAGTGAAGCCCTTCGAAGTGGAAACTACAATTAGTTCTTCCTTCACTTCTCTTATTTCTTTACAAAATCTTTGATAGGCTTCCTCTCCATCTCTGACAATGACCGTTTCCGGCGTCGATGCTCCCGTTTCAATCTCGTTTATTCTTATTCCAAGATCTGTTGCTTCACCCCATGTTTCTTCAAAGAAGATTTTAAGTGCCGAGACAATTTCTCGGCTATTGGTCCATAGGACTGTGTCCTCTCGATCTGGAGCAGACGCGTCCTCTGTCGGTGTCACGAAAAAAACGATTTCCTCATTATCCCTAATCACGAAACGAGGATATGGTTTGGCTCCTAAGTCTTTGTGGCGTCCTTCAATTTCTAAATGTTTCGGCAAAGTCTTCTGAAGAACTGCCTTCACAAGTCTATAATTTTCTTTTGTAACGTTCGTTAGGATTCTGAATCTGATGTCGTTCTTCTCGGTAAGGTCAAATATTCCAGCTTGCTCTGACCTGATGATACTTATGCTATCGGTCATAGCCAGCACCTCCATATTCGCATGCTCAATCAACTCCAGAATCCTGGAATAGATGTTTTCTCTTCCTTTAATGACTGTAAATTTTGCTTGCTGGGGCGATGGTCTATCTGGAATTATGGATTCCCAACGGGTTAGCAACTTGCTTTTCCTGGCTTCAAGCTGAAAGGTTTCTTCCCTTTTGGCTCTTATCGTCATATCAAGAAAATGCTCAAACGATATGGGCACGAAACGTGCTGGGAATTCCAGTGTTGCCTCTGTCAGCCCCCTGCTTTGCAAGACCTCTAAAATACGATACACCTGCGCCTTATGCATCTTCAGGCGTTTCGAAACCTCACCTGCTCGTTGAACACCAGTTTTTGCAAGAAATAAGTAGACTTCGGCTTCTTTTTCTGTCAACCCAAAATCCCTTAGAACCGAGACTATTTCGCTTTCGGTCACTAGAATCACTAACTTTTGTGACTAACTAGTAATTTTATAGAACAACCTAATATATGTTACTTGCAGATTCGAGTAATCAAAAACGCTTTTTCTTTTTCATTTTTTTGTCGGAGGACAGAATATGACCCTCTTAGAAACTAAAGTTTCCGAAAGCATTAAAGAATTCACCGAGAACTATCAACGGGAAAAGCATCGGAGAACATTTGAAAATCCAGAGTTGGTTCAGACTGAAAGCGATTTTTATGAAATTGGCTTGGAACGGGATCCTTATTGCCCGCTCAGATTCTTAAGGAAATGAAAATTGCAGCTGTATAGGGATTATCCGAAATGATGTTGTAGTGTCGATGGCAGGGTTTGAACTCAAGACAAATGGAGACGCCACCCGAATACTTAACTATTAGTAAGCTTTAGCGCGGCGCGCTAGAAATCGAATTGCAACACGCTGGCGCTTATTTTGGCGTCTGCATCTCAAGCTTTTCCTTTGTCAGGATAGATTCGGTGTCTACGTATCTTTGGTTGTATAGTTTTCGAATTCTGAGAATTTTTTCTGGTCCTTTTTCGGTTTCCCTTTCGGTTACCTTGATCTCTCCTTCGAATAGGCCTAGGATGGCTTGCACTTCTTCTTGTGGGTGCATCTGGGGATTTATGACTGCTAAAGTTGTGAAGCCTTTTGCCCTTAGGTCTGGGAGAAGCCCGCTTAACCATTTTCTGGTTATTACGGCGTGGTGTTGCAGCAAAACGTCTGATATGATTTCTATGCAGGCTCTTCTTGGTCCGCTTCGTGGAGTGTCGAGCGTACGAAATGATTTGGTTAATGCGATATCGATGTCTGTCAGACTTTCTATGCCTTTCATTTTGAAAACATTGGGCAAATTCTTGACTATGATGTCTGCGCGAGGATTGCAGATGAACAGATAGAGAGTTGACTGAAATTCCTCCGCTAGGGTCGCCACATTTCTCAACTCTGTTGTAATGTAGAATGTTATTTGCTCGTTAGTCAGGCCTGCCAGAAGGAACCTCTTGATCAGTTCTTCTCTCTCGTCGCAGGATGGACTTGTCAGTATAATCGTGTAGTTTTCAGGTATTCCGCCCAATAACAGGTTATCAAGGCTAGTGTATCCTGTGCTGACGCGACCTGGAAGAGCTGCTTCCAGAAAACTGAAAGTCACGGGTTCAAGATTGTAGGTCATTTTATGCCCTGTTTCGTCGACACAGATAATTCTTGGACTGATTTCAACAGAGCCTTTTAAGAACGATTTCAAGACCATTTTGATTTCGTCGGTCTTGAGAGGTTCTAGCTTTCTTCCCTTCATAGTGAGAGCAGTGCCCTCGAAAGAGCAGTAGTCGGGTTTGGTAACGATTTGAAACCCGGCTGGAAGTATGTTTTCGATTTTGGTCATCAGGACTGGTTCTTTGCCTACGTTTACGATTTGGATTTTGAGGTTTACGTTTTCTCCTACTTTGGTTTCATTTTCGTGTTGGATGAGTTTAGCTTGTATCTCTGCATGTTCGAATCTTTCTAGGCCTACTGCTTTTTCTTCGTTTGGTTCTATCGTTGAGAAACTCGCCGTGGATGATGTGATGGTTGGTGCATGGAAGACTTCGCTGAGGGTTAGTGCTAGTTCTTTGTCGTCTCTGACTTTCCTAAGGAGGCGCTGGACTTGCTCGTTTTTCTCGATGTGCCCTGCTTTTGCGAAGCATGCGGCTGAAATTTGCAGCACTTTTTCGGCCATTAAATAAAACTTTGCTTCTTTTGCAGGATCTTTTTCTCGTTTAGCGCTGTCCATGTAGACGTAAGCGTCGAAAAGGTGTTGCGTGGCTTTTGCGTAATCAGAAGCTGACTCGAAACCAGCTCGGAGATAGTAGCTTGCGGCAGAACTCATGTGTTTGGCGGTTTCTTCGTACATAGTTGTGTTTCTCGTGATCTCAAATTCTGTCCCGGCTTCCAATGCTTTGCAGAAGCTGCTGTGTCCCAACGCAAGCAGACTTGCTGATTCTTTGGTTGCGTGTTCATTTGCGAGGGTGAAGAGGTCTGCAGCTTCCTCGTACATTATTGGGGAACTTCTTGCTTCCGCTAGGGTCATTTTTTGCCATGCTTGGCAGAGGTAAACGAGTGGTCTGACTTCTTTCCCCGTTTGCTCTTGATCGGTCTGCAATATTTTTTGGAAGGTTTCTGCTGCAGATTCATATTTTTGGGAACTGGCTCCGTGGTCGCCTTGTCTGTCGAGAATTTTCGCTTCTTCTATAGAAATTCTTCCATTACTGTACTCAACCCTGATTTTTGAGGCTTGGATTAGTCTTTTGACTAGGTTTTGTTCGTCTGTTTTGCCGATTCTGCCCAGTTCGGCGAGAAGGATTCGCTCGGAGTCTCGCAGGAATTTGATGGCTTTCTCGAAGGTCACTATTGACTCTTTGCAATTGTCTTTTATGCTTAGGTCTTCTGCTTGTTCCAGAAGTGACCATGCATAAAAGTTTGAAGACAGATAGTTCCATGATTTTGATCGTTTTAGAAGACTTGATGCTTTTTCGTAATGATTCATCGCGTCCGTGTATTTTTCGTTGTTGTGTTCGAGTTTTGCTGTTTCAATTTCGCTCCATGCCTTCATGTAGGATGCGTAGTCGAGGTAGAAGTCGCTGAACTGGCTGATTTTTTGAGCTGCTGCTTTGTATCCAGCGAAGCCTTTTTCAAAGTTTCCAGCAGCTTGATTATGCTCGCCGAGGAGATCGAGGTTTCTGGCGATTTTCCAGTAGGACTCTGCGACGCGGCTTGGCAAGTCAACTTTTTTGAAATCTTCTGCAGCGTTTCCATAGACTTCGTTGGCCTTTTTTAGATTCTCTTTATCTGAGGTTAACTGATAGCCTTCGTCCAACATTTCAGCAAATGCATCCTCCATTCCAGCGACAATTGCTATTAGTGAGGGAACAGCGCGGGTTTCTATCCAATTCTTGCAATGTGTAACTCCATCGTTCATATCGGCGATAGCGTCTTGAAGAAGGGCGATTTTACTTTCTTCTTTTTCCAGTGCAGCAAGGTCTGCTTCTATCTGAGCTTCACAGACTAGGCCCACACCGAGTACCCAAGTGTTTGCTGGGAACCCTTTTTGTACGGTGTTTAAGTATTCTTTTCTGAAACCTAGAGCATTTCTTAGCTGTTGCTGTTTTTCTTCTTTTTCAGGTTCAAGTTTTGAGTAATAATGATATGCCTTGCTCAATGCGTGCAAGGTGGACCCCAACGCATCAAGTGATCCGGAGCGTAACGCGTGATCCAGTCCTTTTTCACCGGTTTCTATCGCTTTTCTTGAAAAGGAGAGTTTCTCCGACGCGTTGGTGGCAAATTCTCGTGCTATACACGAGTAGCTTTCGACGTAGAATAAGTAGGTTTCTGCGATCGCCGTGTCTTGGTTTACCAATTGAAGGTGTTGGATGGCTTCTTCTGCATACTTGAGGATCTCTTCGTGTCTATTTTTCTTTTTGTCGGGGTTTGCTTCTCCAGGAATCATCCAATCTGAGACGAACGCAAGAAGATAACCTGCAATGCCTTTGAAGTAGTTGTCTCTTATCACTGAGGCTTGTTCAAGCATTTCTTTCGCATATTCTCTAGAAGACTCGATGTTGTCTGTGAAAAAGAGAGTTGACAGAGTTTCTGCCCACAGTGCCATCACCCTATAATATGGGTTTTCGACTTGTTTGGAAAGTTTTAACGCGTTCTCTGAGTAACTCACGCATCTGTTTGCAAGTGTCTTTGCCTGTTTTTCTTGCTCAGAAATATTTGCAGCATACCAGGTTTGAAGACTGGCCCAAGAGAACGCAAGAAGAAGCTCATTCTTGTTTTCAAGCTTAGATAGAGCGGTTATGGCGGCGTCCGCAGTGTCTATTCCTTCTTTGGAGATCGCTTTAACTTCTTCTCTGGTACCTGCAATGTACAAACGGTCAAATAGGCATTGATTTAGGATGTTAGTGGTCTTACCGTATTCTATTATGTTTCCAGAGTTCTTGAAGATCTCTAGGGCTGCTTTTGCCAGGTCATGACATTTATCCAATGTTTTTTGTTTCTCAGAAGAGCTGGATGCCAGCCAAGAACGCGCATACTCAGCGAGGGCGAGACATTGTGAGCTCTTTTGATTTTCTGAGGTCAGACCTTCAATGAAAAGTCCGGCAGCCTTTTCGTAGGCTTCGACTGCCAGCCGTCTCAGATTCTTAAATCCCTCTATATCCCTTGTCTGCCTAGAAGCTAAGTCATAACAGTAGCCTATTCTCTGCCAATAATCCGCGGCGGAAGAAGGAGGTAAGGAGCGGGAGTGCAATGCTTGCTCATAGGATTTTGCTGCTTCAAACCATTTGTAGTCCCTTTCATCTTGGCTAAAATCCATGAGCATAACCTACGTGCTATCGCGAATTCATAACTCAATAATAATGTTACGCGCACATAAAACGTTTTTCCGTAGCCTATTTGAAGAATTTCCCATGTTGCCGTCAGTTTATAGGAACAGGTATTGCCGCTGCAACTTCTCCGACTATGCCTTCCATCGCTGTTGCATGCAATAATTCACGAGCACACGCAAGCAGTTTTCTCTGTCGTAGCCACTATCTTGATGAAAATTTTGAGAAAAAAAGATGTTGAGTATATACCTTAGAGAACTCATTAGAAACAGTCAATTGCTGAACCCAAATGAAGCATGCAGTCAAGGTTGGGAGAAAACCGCGTCACTATCATGGGCGCACACCAAAAATGCTTTCTGGGATAAAAGCGCCCTTGCAAGTTGAAGAACTGCACACATATACCGTATCTTTGATTTCTTTTCCCCTCACCGTTATTTTAATTGGTCTTGCTTCCATCGGCTTATCACATACTGGACAATTTCCCTTAGTCACTTTTTCACCTCCTTAAAGCGCATGCACTTATGCAATGATTATTTTTCCAGCTCGCAACGGGGGAAAAAGTTGAAGTCAAAACTTTTCAACTCACCACTCTTATTGTCCAAAAATCGCTGGATAGGTTCTGGTTGAGCAAGTACGCGTAAGGAAGCGTAAAGTAACCTTCCATGCCCCAGCCCTCTCCCCATGAGTTTCTCACAATGAACCATTGATTGGAATTGTCGTACCCGACCGCCATCACAGCGTGTCCTCCTATCACCTGTTCTCCTGGCGCCGGCATAGGAGCATGGCCAGTCTGCTCAACTTGTGGGCTTTCGAAGCTTGCATAGACAGTGAACCCAAAGACGAATGGGTAACCCGAAAACAAGCATCCCTTAAGCTGGTTAAGATCTTGAACAAGCCTTTGATAATTAATGACCTTGTATTTCAAAGCATTATCATAGCACTGTTTCGGTGGTTTCACAGCAAATTTTGTAATGTCATATGGCCAAAGATTCTCGGGGCAGTCCCCCTGCTTTGCCTCACTCTTGATGCCATCTCGAATTTGACCCCCAGAATCTGAAGTCACAGTCCCCTCCATAGCGCGCTCGTTGTAATAAAGGAAAAGCCGCGATGGAATGAAGACGCGTTTTTGTTTCTGTTTTATCAGATCAAACTCAACAGCTCCTGCAATAGCGTTGGCAGAGCAACTTCCCAACTCACCCTGGTCATATATGGGAGGAAATTGATATTGATCTCGCAGGTCGAAACTTGGAGGAAGACGGACAAGGGCCTCAGTTGGAACCGCATACAAAAAGTCTCGATGATCGGGCAGGTCCGGAACCCATCCATATCGCTTGATTTTAACAGGCATTTTTAGTCTTTTCTCCTAAAATTTTTCAGAAACAGCTAATTGTATAAACGTCTGAACTTATAAAACCTACCAAGCGTGCCGCGCGACTTTTTGAGTTTAAGATATTGCTTAAATTTTTCTCAAAAATTAATGGTATATAAAGCCTTTCGGTATTGCAATTTTCTATATATCTTCTCAACCTTAACGATTAAACTATAACTCACACTCAAAAAGCGCGCATGTTTGTTCCTAAAAATGGTTTTTGCAGTATTTTTTCAAGGTTTTGTTTTTTATTTTAAATTGGAAAGGACTTAAACCCAATAGAATAAGGCTCATAATTCTTATAGTGCTCACATGCTTACGCTCTACTGAAAAAATGCATTACTAATCGATAACAAGTAATCAGCAGGCTTTCCTAAAAAGCACTCAGCAAAGATTCATAGCGCGCCGCGCGAAAGACAAAGGGTCCGAAGCGGGAGCAAAATTCATTCTGGTTTGTTGGTTTCTCGGTTTTCCGTTTTTTGATCACTAAAAATCAATTTACTCACTCACAATGCCAAAGGAAATGTCTCGGATTGGTTTGAGGTGGGCCGGACCGGATTCGGACCGGCGACCTTCTGCACGTCAAGCAGATGTCCTAACCAGGCTAGACGACCGGCCCACATGCCCTTAATTTTTACAGTGTTTTCCTATATAGGCGCTTCGTCTTTTTCGCTGTAATGCATATTCAAAATTCTCGCTTCTATTAACTATTTCTTAATTGTAATAAGGTAAAAAAAATATTTCTTATTAAATTGTCGATTATCATAATAGGAGTTTTAAGTTACTCAATGCATATATGTAATAATTCAGGCGGAAAAGGCTATGGCAACTGACGAAGTGCTCTCTTTACTTGTTGACTTCATTAACAAGAACTCTAACGTTGTTGATATCCAATGGGACCGACGTATGAGTCCAAGGTTGCCTTTTAATCCGTACTCCGAAAGTTATGAAGAGCGGAAAACTATTGCTCACTACTTTTTACTGGCTGCATCTATACTTGATGATACAGTGGTAGGTTACCCTGAAAACGCTAGAATGCTACTGTCATATCTCCATGAAGCCTTTGGCAACAGCCTTTTAGAAATCAAAAAAGCACATATTTTTGAAGAAGAAATCGTGAAATCTGATTTTTATTATGACTTGGGCCCAAACAAAAAAGCGGCATCAGAAATCATGGCATCCATCAACATATTTGTTAAAACTAACGCAGAAAAAAATTTGCTAAAATATGCTCAAAAATTTAGTAAGCCCAAGGATTTCGTTGAAGACATCGCAAAAAACATCAAGGCAATTAACGGACCACACGTAGATAAGGCGTGGATTTACATGCGGTGGATGGTGCGACCTCAACCTGACCTGCAAATCTACGACCATCTTTTACCAGAAGACCTCTACGTTCCATTGACCAAAGAAAACGCCAACGTAGCAGCGAGCCTGGGGATAATAAACTCAGCTTCGCCATCACTATGGAGAGACGAACACACAGCAGCAATGGCAAGGCAAAAAATAACTGACTTTGCAAAACAGCTCTTTCCAAAAGACCCCGCAAAGGTTGATTATCCCTTCTTCCTCTTAGGCAGATGGCTTAGACAAAAAACACTAAACCGGTACACGTTGAAAACAGCACTTGATTTTCTTGACCGAATGCAAAAAATAACTGGTCAGTCCCAAGCTTATTACCAAAAAATGAGCCGCTACAAAAGCGGATGGGAGAAAAAAACCGCTCTCGTTCTTTTAAGGATGCACATTGCTTATGGTTATGAAACGATTAGTTTCCCCTTGCCGAATAATGAAGTTTATACGCCGGATTTTATTTTAGAAAAAACAGTTCAGGGGAGAAAAATAGTTCTTGAACCACATTTTGAAATGACTAAAAAGCAAGCTCGCAAATATGCACTATTCAAAAGAACCTACGGTCACCAGTTCCTCTTAATACTTCTGCTGAAAAATGATTTAATTTCTATGTATCATCAACGAAAAATATTGACTGACGATGTGTGCGATGATGTTTGGCCGATTGAGTTTATTCATTTGTTGGCTGAGAAGATCAGAAGAGGCACATATGGCGAGTAACATCTAAGACTCCGTTCTTTTTAGCGTAGTTAATTAAGCACAGAAACTCTTTATTGCTGACAAAACAATGGCGCAGGACAACTTCAAACCACTGGTAGTCTGGCTTATTCTCAATGGAAAACCTGAAGAAGCACTCGTGTTACTGGCGAAAAACTATAAGGTGAACGTTCCCAAACTAAAAGTAGGTTTACCAAAGGGACACAAAATTAAAGCGTTCGGCTGTTACACCTCTAAGAACGAAACCATTTCAGTTCTAAACAGCGACGTGGTGGTTAATCCCTTTGTTATTCTGCACGAGTTTTATCATCACCTACGCAGTAAAGCGGTCGATAAAATGCACAGGGGCACAGAGAAAAACGCTGACAAATTCGCCATAGAATTTATCGAAGCCTACAAAGCATACGCGCTTAGGGGAGCAGTTACTCCTTAGTTACCTCTATGGGCAATTTTTCCCCACAAGAATTATACACACTAACATTCTGCTCACTTGCATAAGGGTAACCTACAATCATGAGGATTCGCCCAAAGAAATGGTTAAAATCCACGTCCGAAGGCGTTGTGTTACCTGACGGATGCGAATGAACAGTGCCTACCAAAGAGAAATCCATCGGCAACAAATGAAGCTGATAATTAGCAAACCCATGCCCATAAGTAGCCAACGGCGGCACCACAAGGTCAACAATACGAACAACATCCTTAACCTTTTTACCTCTAAGAAACAAAATCGTCTCCCGTGGATAAAGCCGTTTTGCCCCCTCAAAAATTGAATCCAACAACTCCTGACTCATAGACACAGCTGCAGTTTTTGCCATGAACGCCCATACGTTTACTGCTTTATTATCTTTACTGAGTTTTCACTAAGGAAAAACAGAAATAAACAACCATCCTCATTACACTAAAAAGAGCCGGGATGGCAGAGTGGTTAATGCGCGGGCCTTGAGAGCCCGTGGACCTTCTGGTCCGCATGGGTTCAAATCCCATTCCCGGCGCCTTTTTGTTTTTTAGTATTTTTGTATATTTTTGGACATTTGTCTATTCCGATTCATAGTTTGATTTTTTCCCGTAGGCAAGCATCGTGATTTCAGCATTTTAAAATCCATAAGCAAAGCGCAAACGTTTTAGATTAAGCCAATCTTGCATGGTTAGTTTAGCTTTTAATTGGTTGGTTTTACCAAGGGATAGATTGGCTAGAGATTTTAGAGCAAAGCTTTTAAGAATTAGGTTTACACAAAGGAACATTGATAAGAAGTGAGATGGGGCTTGAACGCTAAGTTTAAGGCTGGGTTTTGGCTTTATACTGATGGTAGGGTTTTTACGTATGAAACCTTCAAGACCATTAACTCCTTTGAGGAAAAATGTCTTCCAACATGCATGGATAAGTTGATTGCCTCTCTTCTTAGTGATGACTTAAATCCATTGTTGTGTGCTCTAGGAAAACATAATTTTAAGGGATTGATGCACAGGCATGTTAATACTTAATTATGTCATTTCGGCGATTTGGCTGTCACCTCTTCTCTACTTTTCCATCTTAGTGTTCGGAAAAATCTTCAACTGGAGAAGAAAGTTAACTCTAACTAAGGAAGACGAGCAAACTCAAAAGAAAGTTGGTAAGATAATCTTTCAGATACCCACCATAGGTAATGTTCAGACAGTAAACAAAATTTTTGAAGCGGTGAAAAACTACAAACTTACTGTCCCCTTGAAAACTTGGGTAGTAATCGAAGATGGGGACACACACAAAACTGAATATGTCTGCGACAATGTTATTGTCGTTCCTGCCGATTTTAATTGTGAAGACTTGTACAAAGGCCGCGCTTTAGAATACGCTCGCCAGGTAAGACAAAAAATGGTGGCTGACGGCACGTTGGAATCTAACTACCTTTTGGTCCAAGGAGACGACGACGCCCTGCCTAGTTCCGAATTCATAAAAGAAAGTTTAATCATTAATGCAGACATTTCCATAGGAACCATAACTCCCCGACCGAATGGCGGTTGGAACACAATCCTTGACTATGAACGTTGCGTTGCCTGCGGTATCTTCTGCAACTTTTTCACTAACATTGGAAAACCTCTGTGGGCTCATGGGGAAGGAACATGGATGAATAGTGAAGTTGACAGGGCGGTTTCTTATGACATAAGCGAATATACTCATAACAATAAAGAAAAGCTGATAAGTAGTGAAGATTCCTTTTACTTCCACAAAGCATCATTAATGGGTTTCACAATTTTTAATTCTGAAAAACAAATATACATAATGCCGCCGTTAACTTTCACTGACGCAATAAAACAAAGGCGCAGATGGGTTTGGGGCGAAATCAGAATAATAAACAAAAAAATGCTGCCTCTCCCTAATAGGTTAAGGTTGGGTTTCATTGGCTTTTCAGGAGTGTGGCTATATTCCATCGCAATGTTAGGATTGCCGTTATATTATTTAGGCATCTTTAGTATACCGACAGTGCTCTTGCCCCTTACTTTTATTTCGTTTGCGATTTGGTTCGGAATGAGAGCTTATGCCATAGGAAAATGCATGGGCTGGAAACATGGCCTAGCAGGTGCTTTAGCAAGCTACCTAACGGTAACGCTGAATTTTATTACTCAGCTGGCAGGTCTACTAGAAGGCGATCCAAGAAGTTTTGAGGTAATACGAAAAGAATAATATCAAAAACATGATGCGTAAGTTAAAAGAGTAGCCATAGACCAATAAAGCAAACTTCGCCTTAGTAGCATGAAGCAGAATTGAACTGCAATTGTTTCCCTGTGTTTCTCGCTACAAAGCAAAAATGCAAGCCTTGCCACATTACAAACTTTCTTTGAAGGTTACCTGCTAATACATGGGACTCATTGGTTTTCCGTTTCTCTTAATGGCCTGTCTTTCATTGTTTGGGGAAAATTAGTGTGCTTCTTTAGGTTTCTGCGAAAGACGGTTACAATTTCAACTATTGTTAACGCGGCAACTGCGTAAAGCGGAATCCAATCGTACTGGTACATTTGTGAAACGGTGTTTCCGTTAACTTCCGCATGCAAGAATGCAAAGCCTATACCATAATAGAAGAAAAAGGGCAAATTGGTTGCCAAAACAAACGTAACTGTGGCTGTAATGAACTGAAATATTTTCTGTCTGTTGTACCATAGAAGCAGTGGAAGCGCCAAAAGCGCAGCACGCGGATCGAATGCACCAAACGCGAACAATAATGCTGAGAGCCATGGTTTTTTGGAGAATCCTAAGTACAATGCGCCTACAAGGAGGACGGTTTGGAGTATGTGGGCATTTGCTAAGACATATCCGCAGTAATAACTTGGAGAGAACGACTGGGCATTTAAGCTGAATACTCGGTAATTGAGTAAGTTGACCGCAGCAGAATTTATCGAGGGAGAAGGCAGGGGATCAATCAAAACGATCACAGCGGCTATAGCGCCAAGAACTAGGTTTTTGTCTTTAACAATCTTGTAGACAAAGAAAGCCAAGGCTGGAATTAAAGCAAGTTGTACTATGTCAAAAGCGGTAAGAGCGTTCTGGTAGCTTAAGGCTAGAAATGGCGCAAAAAGTATCAGGAAGGAAGGCATATACTTGAAGGTTTGAGGTTGGGGAAGAATCTGATAATCTCCCGGATAGGCACCTCCAGCATAGATTTTAGTTGGATTATGGAATAAACGCCATTCCCCAATATAGTATGCTGAAAAATCTCTTGCAAGAGTAGATGATTCTGGTTTAAACGTTTCAGGATATGCAAAGCAAAAGGTAATTACATTCAACGCCACCGCTATAAGGATGACTAAAATAATTTTCTTTTTTTTGGATAGCATTTGTCTTATTGTCTTCTCCATGTTTTACAGCGAAGAGCAAGGACCAGAGGAAACTTGTTTGACTAACGATTTATTTTTTGCCCTACGTACACTTAACGCTTGTTATCCCTTTCGAAAAGGCGCTCTAAAGTTTAGTCTTGCTGGCTTTAGCTTGCAGCAAAGCTTAACCAAACCTTAGTAGTACCTCATTGCTTTTGCGTAGAAATAGCCTCTCGATTTACAATCAGCAATTCAATCATTATTAGTATTCCATAAAATAATTTTTTCCATATTTGACCCAAAGGCATGCCTAAACGAATTGCGCTTTGTTAAATAGGTAAATTATCTTTAGGCTGCAATGTTTTCCTAGTATTTGATGCTTAGGTACAGCAGTATAGTTAATGCAAAGAACTCGAACAGGCCTGGCAGAAACGCGAATGGCCCAAGTCCATAAGCTCTAAATCCGAATGGCGATGTTATAAAGGGACTTGATGTCACGTTTTGTACTAGGAAGACTAAAGCAAAAATTACGAGTCCGATTGTGAATGGGGAACGCGTTTTGATATAGATATTAAAGTAAATTAGTGCTAAGATTACTAAGAGCGCTATATTGATCGTAGAGATTATTGTATTTGCAACATAGAAATACTGGAAGTCGCCCGGAATAGCGCGCGGCGGTGGAACTCGGCTTTGTTGAAAACCGGGAAATTGCTGCTGACGCAATACTAATGCCCAAAAAGCCGCAAAAACAGCGACTGCTACCAATATCACAATTATTAATCCAAATTTTAATCGTTTATTCATTTGCTTCTCCATCTTGTCTTTCTCCTTTTTCTACTTTTTCCCGATTTTCTTCATAATCTCCTCAAACATTACATAATTCTCTTCCATAGTTTGTGTCAAAAAATAGGTTGCGCCATACCTATCTCCGATAGAGGTGATTATTTTGTTTTTTTCTAGAACTTCAAGGTGATGCCTCATTGTTTTATAATCCATCTTCAGCATAGTCGCTAGTTGATTTGCGTTCTGCGGCGTTTCTTTCAATGCCTCAATTATTTTGGCACGGGTTGGTCCGCCTCGCGTACCAGCGATAAGCCATCCTAGCAAGTATTTTAACGAACGGCTATTTGCAGACATCTGTTAGGCTCCCGTGCTTGAAGAGATTCTTTGTCACTCTTAATCTGGCTGAAGTAATAAATGTGTTCTTTTGAAAATTACTAAAATTGAAGGTTTAGGTAAAATTAGGAGTCAATTTGGGTCTAATCTTGAAAAATCATTTAATAATTTATTGTCAATCGGTTTTTTGATAACAGGAGGTGAAAAACCAGAGCATGAATAGGAAAATCAAAGTTTTAGCGTTAATTTCAGTCATAGTTGTAGCTACAATTGCTGCTTCACTGATATTTGCTATGTCAACAGTTAAAGCCGATACGACTCCTGCAGTTGCATCTGATGTGGCGTCGCCGTCTTCATCTGTAAACGCGACTAACAATGGATGCTTCTTTAACAACGGCTACATGGGATTCGGAGGACCTGGAGGACCCGGAAGAATGGGCAGAGGATTCGGCGGTTGCGGAGGATTTGGTGGAGCAAACTTTTCCAACGGAACGTTTTTTGGAGGATTAGGTTCCATCCAAGTAAGCTCTGCCTTTACTCAGAACGTAACTAATATACTCCAAAATAACCCAGACGTGCAAAACCTGCTTAACCAAGGCTACAACATAACTTCAATTAGACCAGTAATCAGCACAGTAATTAACGGAAACGGCAATGTAGTAATGCAAGCCACAACCGCAGATGTAATTTTGCAAGGCACAAATGGTAGAGCATTGGTGGTGGTTGATCTCACTTCAGCAACAGTAACAAAGATCGTAACTACGACTGTTACTTACCCTTCTACCTCGTAGCTAAATACATTGGAAGCCTAGAATCAGCAACAGCAACAAAGACCGTAACTTTTAATTTTTCCATTTTTTTTATATTCATATCCATATTTTAAAGAGTAAAATTTCTGATTACTTTGGGGATTATGGTTGGATTTGGGTAAGATTTTGAAAAATTGTTTAATAACACTTTAGCAACATGCATAGAAAGGCAATCAAGAAGAGAATAGAAAATGAAAAACAAAGTCATAAGCCCAATGACTGCCCAAATAAAATTCCCCTTCGATTCTCTCTTGGTTGCCTTTTTAAAATAAAATATGAAAGGTGTAAAATATGGGAATCGTAAGTAGAGCGGTTAGAAATATTTCAAGAAGAAAAATTCGAGCGTTACTAGTAATTATTGCTTTAGGTTTTTCTTTGGCAATCATGATTTCAATTCCTGCAGGTGTTTTGGCTAATGAGAAGACAGCAAACACGGTTGCATCAAACTTAAGCAACATTATTAACCAAACTGGCGCAACAATTAACCAAACAGATACTCAAATAGATTGTAGTCTTGCGTCAAGTTATTCAGGTTTCGGTTTTACCCCACCAAGCGGCACATCTGGCGGTAGTGGTTTTACGTATCACGGTGGTACATCTGGCAGTAGCGGCGGCTTTACGCCTGGTCAATTCGGCGGTGGCACTGTAGGTGGTTATTTTGGCGGCGGTGCATTTGGTGGTGGTCAAGCAAGTCCTATGAACGAGAGCCTGTACACTGATATTATTAGTATCTCTGGAGTTGCAGCTGTTGAGCCTATACTGAAAGCGTCTGAAGGGAATAACGTAACGAGAAACCTGGATTTTAACGGATACACGCGAACCATCACGACTCTCGATGTCACGTACCAGATTGAAGGGGTCCCGTTGACTTCTTCTCTCGTAGACAACTATCCGATTCTGCCGACAAACATAACTGCTGGAAGTAACTTACAGGCAGGCGATAGCGGGGATGCCCTGCTCAGCGAAAACAACTCAGCGTACTTTGGAGCAGGAGTAGGCGACGCAGTTACCATTTTAGGCCAAAGCTTTACGGTGGTAGGTATCTACAGTCCATCATCAGTTGCGGACACGCAAACATTATACATGAATCTATCCGACGCTCAAGCATTAACTAACAATACGGGATACATAACTAGTCTCACAGTCTTTGCCCAAAACAGTGACGTTGTTTCGCAGGTAGCTAGCTCCATAAGTTCATTGCATCCAGAGCTTACAGTTACTACAGCTCAAAGCGCGCTTTCAACCGAGGAATCGGGCTATGCTACTGCACTGGCGACTGCGAATGCATCTGACAGCCAAACAAATTCAACTGCAGTTGAAGAAATTGTTGTGGTGGTGTTAGCAACAAGCTTGATAGTGTTATTTGTCATGCTCTATACTGTCAAAGAGAGAACCAAAGAGATTGGCACACTTAAAGCAATAGGCTTTAGCAACTCTGCAGTGATGGGCCAATTTATGCTTGAAGGCGTCCTCTTAAGCATGCTTGCAGGCGTAGTTGGTATTGCAATAGGCAGCATAGCAGCACCCACGCTTGCATCAAAGTTGCTTCCGAGCGTTGGCGTAGGCGCCAGGTTACCGGCAGGCGCCGCAGTCATTTCGGGCACTACGAGATTCGGTGGATTAGCAGTAGCGACGTTGACTCCTGAGCTTGTACTGTTGGGTTTCGGTGTAGCTATCCTGCTTGGAACATTAGGAAGTCTATATCCTGCGTGGAGAGCAGCAAAAATCAGACCAGCAGAGGCAATGAGATATGAGTAAAACAATACTACAATCAGGTAAACCAGTACTACAATTAGAAAACCTAAGCAAAACATATACACTTGGCAAACACGACGTTCCAGCCTTATCAAATCTGAATCTTACAGTAAACGCTGGCGAGTTTGTGGCCATCATGGGTCCATCAGGCTCTGGCAAAACTACGCTGTTAAATGTTATTGGCTGCATTGATAAGCCAACCAAAGGTAAAGTTCTACTGGATGGCATTGATGCTTCAGCGCTCCCGGAAAATCAGCTATATAAGATTAGAAGAGACAAGATGGGCTTTGTATTTCAAACCTTCAATCTGTTGCCATACTTAAACGCTAGAGAAAACGTCGAGTTACCCATGGAAGGACGAGGCAAATCAAAAAGCGAACAAAAGAAACGAGCAAGCGAACTCTTAGCAATGGTTGGCCTTTCAGGAAGAGAAGAACATAGGCCACAACGCCTCAGCGCTGGAGAGCAGCAAAGAGTAGCAATTGCACGTGCGTTAGCAAATAACCCAGCTATAATTCTTGCTGATGAGCCTACAGGAAACTTGGATAGCCAGAATAAGCAAGGAATCATCAAGTTGCTTGCAAACCTCAACCTCACGCAAGGCACGACAATAATCATGGTTACGCATGACAGTCAAGCTGCACGCAATACAGAACGAATGCTCCTTCTCAAAGACGGAAAAATAGTTAAAGAGATGAAAGGTCTCCATTCAAATAAAAAGAACCAGACATGCCCACATTGCGGAAGCCATATTCAACCCAATGACGATAAATGTCCCACATGCAACAAACCAATTTATGCAAGCGATGACCTCTTCTGAACGTAAAATACAAAACAACAAACCTTCACAAGAAAACTTTTTTTAAATTTTCGAGGATTTTTTATGGAAACTCCACCTAGCCCAACTCCACATAGCCCAGCTATTCCTTCATTTCTGCAGCCTCAAAAAACTCCAAAAACTAGGCGTTTTTCAGTTTTTATTGTAGTGTTTCTTCTGGTTGTCGGTTTGGTTGCAGGAGGTTTAATCGGCTACGCAGTAACTTATTCAGATTTCAACGGGAAACTCAATAGCATACAAGCTCAACTGCAAGGTTATTCTCAAAATGCCACCTATGTCTCATATCCAAACGCCACATACGTGATAGGCTCTAATGTTTCGCTTTCAACTCTGTATTCGCAAGTTAAATCATCAGTAGTTGTAATCCAAGATCTCGTGCCCGTAACCACTTTCTTTGGTACTGGTTACGATGAACAGCAGGGTTCAGGGTTCATAGCTTCGGTGGACAATCAATTGGTAATCGTCACCAACAACCATGTAGTACAGGATGCAATCAATGAAACCGTAACTTTTGCAGATGGAGACAGCTACCCCGCGAAAGTGTTAGGTTCAGACCCACTAGCTGACCTTGCAGCCCTCAGTATAACTCCGATGCCTAGCGGTTTAACTCCTTTAACGCTTGTTAGCTCCAGCACTTTGCAGGTAGGCGAACCAGTAGTAGCAGTTGGTGCACCTTACGGGTTATCAGGAACGTTAACCACGGGCGTAATCAGCGCATTGGGAAGAACAATCACTGAATCGAGTTCAAGTGGAAGTACGGGTCCAACAATTCCTGATATAATTCAGACGAGCACTGCTATTAACCCGGGTAATTCTGGTGGTCCACTTCTCGATTACTCAGGCGAAGTCGTCGGCATAACCACAGCGGTTGTAAGCAGCTCTCAGGGTTTAGTCTTTGCAATTCCATCAGATACAATAATACGTGAACTTAGCTCACTGGTTACAACAGGTTCATACAATCAGCATCCATCCATTGACGCCACACTAACGGATATGAACTATCAGATTGCTCAAGCCATGGGAACCAGCGTTACTTACGGATCGCTCGTTGAAAGCGTTTCAACACAGAACGGCCTTAAAGGCGGCACAACTCAAGTGTCAATTTTAGGCTCAACCGTAACCATCGGCGGCGACATAATAATAGCTGTCAACGGAGTAAGAATAACTAACACTGACGATCTGCTGTCTTATCTGGAGCAAAACACGCTGCCTGGCCAAACAGCTAATTTCACGGTGGTACGGAACGGGCAAACACAAACAGTTTCGGTAACCATTGGAAACCTATCATAATCATCTTTTTTACGTATTCTTAATTTCTTTTGTTACACTTCAGCCTGCAAATGTCAAAGCAACTTCTTCAAGAACGATTGTTCGATCATATTCTTGTTCAAAGTGCGATATCAGAAGCGATTGAAATTTTTGTCATTCTGGTCGTGCACTATAGAGGATACCGCCTCTAGTCGGGGTTTTCTTCTTTCTCTATTTTCTCTTCTATTTCCTTTTCTTCTCTGTGCATCTCCTCTGGAGATTCCGGAAATTGAGCAGATTCTTTTCTTATTTCGATATCCTCTTTGACAATTTGCCGCGCCAGCTTGTTGCAAAATTATGAAAGTTGACATGTTGCTGTTTAAGTTTGTTTGAGCTTGAATATTTAGGGTGAAGGATGGAGAAACCCGAATTCTCATGCGCCATTCTGTCTAAACTGAACTT
>Ga0208038_1000372_pt1 | contig 39897 bp, 32 predicted proteins | sample June2015DPH_16_1_FD_184714 | JGI IMG/M metagenome (GOLD analysis project Ga0208038, IMG submission 184714) | Peatland microbial communities from SPRUCE experiment site at the Marcell Experimental Forest, Minnesota, USA - June2015DPH_16_100... | ecosystem: Environmental > Terrestrial > Soil >...
TCGACGATCCAGCGCTTCGGCAGTACGCGGAACCGGTGCTGTTCGCTGCGTTTGACGACTTCCACCTGGTAACGGAACATGTCTTTTGCCCAGTCGATCAGCTTGCCCGTAGAGCCGCCATCGGCGATGGAGACAACGGGAGTACCTTGATTGCGCCAAGGAACGGCGGTGGAGGCTTTGAAGCCAGCGTGGGCGAGTTGGGTTCCGGCTACGGCACCGTGCTGGCGAAGGAAGCGAACTATACGCGCAAGGTTCTCGACATGCGCGTCCTTCCAGATGCCGAGGTCGGAGGGACTGATGCGGCCCTCGGGGACGACGGCGGTAGCTTCGGTGAGGACGGTGCCTGCGCCCCCAATGGCGCGAGCCCCGAGGTGGACGAGATGCCAGTCGTTGGCAAAGCCGTCTTCGCTGGAGTACTCGCACATGGGGGAAACGGCAATGCGGTTTCCCACTGACCTTCGGTGCGAACTCCCTCCCAAGATTCTGCTTACAATGAAGTATGCATCTTTTAGAAGAACCTGACTCAATAGCAATCACACGTCTCGGCAAGCAGTACAGATTACTGCTTCGAATACATCGAGCAAACCTTGCCAACAACCCCACCAGCCACGCCACGCAGTCGTCGCGCAGCAATCTGATGGCTGTGCAGCACACTGTCAAGGAGATGTACGGAGAGGCTGGTGCACGAAATGTGGCTAATCTGGTCATACTGGACGCGCCTGCGTTTGAGCCAACACCTTGATCAACCTCGGTTGCCACACCGTAATGTTGATCCCAAAGCGCAAGTGGGAAGGGCTGGAACCGTCGTAAATGCTTGACGAGCGGTGCTCCTGAGGTCAGTTTTAAATATGAGGTCAGCGTGATATCCGAAACGATAGATGCAATGGCAGACCGAAGTTCGGCGTCGAAGAATGCGGCTCAGGTTACGAGACGTAAGGCGGGGACGATTCGGAAGGCGAAAAACGAACAGGGTGCACCCGCGCCATCAGCGCGGCAAGCGATGGAGGCACAAGCGGAAGCACAAGCGGGAACACCAACGAAGATTGGTGATCTCCCCGTTCGGTCGCACTTAGAAAAGGGTATATCGGAGCTTCAGGGGCTACACGAGGTACTGCTCTCTGACGATTTGGACCCGCGTGTGCTGGCGGATTTCCGGGACGCTTTGAATCGAGTCAGGACCGCAGCATGGGCTGCCCAGCAGTATGTCGCCCGCAAGGAGATCGATCAGGACTCAACCAGCGTGCTCTCGTTCCTAGCCGGGGAAAGAATTCGCGCCGCCTATCACCTTTGCCAAGCCATCAGCGAGGACTTGAAACGAACCGACATTGCAGTCCCAGCAGGCAGCCTCATTCAACTCTGCGAGGTCATGAGTGCGTTGACAGAGCAACTAAAAGGGACCGTCAATAAGCTGGGATGAGAATCGGCTACGTCTTGTTCGCCACGAGGGAGACGGGCGGGAAGCAAATTTCCCAGCAAGGAGTACCATCCCGCTCGGCGGGTCGTAGCTCATACGTTGTTGGCAGACCTAGCAAACGACCAAACTTGACCCACTGTCCGCGAGTCAGTCCCATCTTGCCCTCGACCGCCTCGCACAGCACCGTCTCGGGGATCGACATTTCGTGTGCTAATCCCTCGTAGGACAGCTTCAGATAGCTGATCGTTTCCTGCATCAACTTGCTCACATATTGGCCCACAAACATCCTAGTTAATGGCGAATCGGACGGCGGCAATGAGGAAGATCGCGTCAAAGTTTGAGGTTCCCTTCATTCATCCGAATTGTTGTCGGGGTTCTGACTCAACGTGTTATTTGGAACTACATTCTGCTTTTCGGAATTGGTCGGCAACGAATTCCGGGAGTATCTGTTCCAGCTTTTGTGACAGCCACGCCTGTAGCTCCGACTTGTGCTCGTCCGAAACGGACACGAAGCGAACTCCCAGATCGCCCGTTTTCGACCAGCAGATCGTCGATTCTGCCACCACTGGTGCTTCGTGATCTGGCAGAGTGAACTGAACGCGCACGCTTTCGCCGGAAACGAGCGGAATGTGCGTGCTCAAAGCCATGCCCCCTCCGCTGATATTTATGCTGTTGCAGCGAACTTCCTGCCTGCTTTGCCTCTGGATGATAACTGGAATAGAGACCGGACAGCGGAAATAACGCCGTCGTTCTCTCAGGATGAGCCCATATGCAGGCTTGAGGGTCTTGTGAATTGACTCCGCAGAAAGCGGTCTCTCGAAGACAAACTGCGACTTCTTGCGGAAAGCTGCTGTAGTATCCGCATCGTTGTTGCTGATGCCAAAAGTCACGGCCGTCCGGTTCGACGGTGAAATATACACTTCATCCAGAATAAGTCCGGACTGCTCTCCCAGTTGGAGATCAACGATAACGGCCTCGAACTTTCGGCGGTTCAATAAGCCGACGGCCGCGGGCACTTCCCGACTAATATCGGGGGTAATGGACAATTCTTGTAAGGCGTGACTGAACTGTTGAATTGCCACTGGATCAGCGGATACCAAAAGCGCAAGGCCGACTGCCATGATGAAGAACTCTCCTTTTAAGGTCACCTGTCATGATTATGCCCCGCTCGCTTGTGCTCGAACTTGCGGTTTAGGACTGTTGCCGCGCAGCTTGTCAGCAACTTTGTCAACCGCTAAGGGCTTGCTGAAGTAGTAGCCTTGGATTTCGTCACACTGATGTGCCCGCAGGAATGACATTTGCGCTTCGTCTTCGACGCCTTCGGCAATCACCTTGAGATTCAGGCTTTTTGCCATGCTGATGATTGCGGTTGTGATCGCCGCATCATCAGGATTCACGGCGACATCTCGGATAAACGAGCGGTCGATTTTGAGCTTGCTGACCCGAAACTGTCTCAAGTAGGTGAAGTTGGAATAGCCGTTCCCGAAGTCGTCAATCGCCAGTGTCAACCCCATGTCCGTTAATTCCTGAAGAACCGAGAACGTCACGTCTGCATTCGCCAGCAAGAGACCTTCCGTCAGTTCCAGTTCGAGGTATTGGGGGGCGAGGCCCGTCTCGTGGAGCACCCTCCTGATGAGTTCGCAGAAGCCCTCTTGACGAAACTGGACCGCCGATACATTCACCGCTACCGACACTGCGGGAATCCCCTCGTCTTGCCATTTCCGGGCTTGAGAGCAGGCAGTCCTGAGCACCCATTCGCCAATGGGCACGATCAAGCCGCAGTTCTCGGCAATTCGTATGAACTTATCGGGGGGCACAAGGCCCAATGTCGGGTGTTGCCAGCGGAGGAGTGCTTCCAGTCCGATGATCTTTCCGGAGACAATATCCACCTGCGGTTGATACACAAGAAAGAGTTCTCTCTTTTCGAGCGCCAGCCGCAAGCCGTTCTCCAAGGTCAATCGCTTCACACCCTGAGCATTCATGTCCTCGGTGAAGAACCGGAAGTTGTTCCGTCCACTCTCTTTGGCACGATACATAGCGGCATCGGCATTCTTGATCAGGATTTCGCTGTCCGTACCGTGTTCGGGGAACATGCTGATGCCGACGCTGCAACTAATGCTAAGGGAGTGCCCTTGAATGACGAATCCGGCAGTCATTGCATCCATAAACCGCTCAGCGGCAACGGATGCGTCGGCGATTTCCTTCACATTAGTGAGCACGATGAGGAATTCGTCACCGCCCAGCCGGGCCACGGTGTCCTGTTCACGCGCACATCTCTTAAGCCGTTCTGCAACGTTTTGCAGAAGAAGGTCTCCGAGCGAGTGTCCGAGCGAGTCGTTGATGTCCTTGAATCGGTCGAGATCGAGGAACAGAATCGCAACTTTCTCCTTCCGGCGACGAGCGCTGGCCAGTGCCTTGGACAATCGATCCTGTAGAAGGGCCCGATTGGGCAGTCCCGTAAGAGCATCGTAGTAGGCTAGGAATTGAACCCGTTCCTCGGCGACCTTGCGCTCGGTGATGTCGATGAACGTTCCCTCAACAATACTGGCGATGCCTGAATCGTCGTCGACGAGACTTGCATTTACCATCACACAGACGGAATCACCGTTTTTGCGCCGAAACTTCATCTCGTGGTTTGTAAGGCTTTTTTCGGATTGGAGTTTTCTCAGGAACGCTTCCCGATCAGAAGCCGTGTGATACAAACTTGTAACCGGGAGGGCCAGGACTTCCTCGAGCGAGTCAAAGCCAAAAATGCGAGCGGCGGCGTGATTACACTCCAGAACGCGCCCTTCCAACGTGGTGTGAAAGACCGCCGCCATGTTGCGTTCGAATAGAAGACGATAGCGTTTCTCCGAGGTCCTCAGGGCCTGCTCCGCTTGCTTTCGCTTCGTGATGTCACGGCCGATTCCGATAATCCCGACCACCTCGCCTTGCCGATTGCGCAAGGGAACCTTCAATGTCGAGGTCCACTTTGCGTTTCCTTTGGCATCCGCCGACTTCTCCTCCTCATTCGACAGCTGCTGTCCGGATTGGAGGATGGCTTGCTCATCGAAAAGGAAGGACGCTGCAAGTTCTTTCGGAAAATAGTCGACATCCGACTTCCCGAGCAAGTCCTCGGGATTCTTCGCTCCTACAAGCTTCGCAAGTGCGCGGTTTGCCACAACGAAACGGCTCCCAGCATCCTTCACGTAGATGTAGTCGGGCATGTTATCGATCAATGCGCGCAACAGATCGTGCTCAACTCGTTGCCCATCCTCTGCCCGCTTGCGCTCGCTGACGTCCTGCTTGATAGCGATGAAGTAAGTATCGGTCGTACTGCCGAGGTCTTGGGTCACAGGCGTGATCGTCATCTCTTCGGTGTAGGTTGTTCCATCTTTCCGCCGGTTGACGAGTTCGCCATGCCACACTTTGCCTGACGAGATGGTTGACCACAGATCGGCATAATAGCTCTGCGGTTGCTTGCCCGACTTCAACAGGCGGGGGTTGTTGCCCAACACCTCTTCCTTGCTGTAGCCAGTCATCGCGGTAAACGCCCGATTCACCGACACTATCTTGCCTTCGTAGTCTGTGATGACGATTGCATTGGCGGCGGCTTCCAAAGCTGCAGTCTGCAGAATTAGAATCTTGTTTGCTTCGCTAAGCTCGCTGGTACGTTGCGTCACTCTTTCTTCGAGACTCGCGTTGAGCTTATTAACCTCTTTCTCGGCATCAGTTCGCGCAGCGATCTCGCGGGCCGTGTCACGGATTGTAAATACCGCGATCACGAGAGCAACGGCTATTGCTAGCACAACTAGTAAAACAACAAGGCGATGGGCTCTGGCATAATCAACCTGCGCTTGCTTGGCAGCTACGTCCACTTCGTTGTTTTGAAACTCCACAAACTCGTTCCATGCAGCGTGATATTTGCGTATCGCCGGTAGTGTTTCATTGACAATGACCGCTTCCGCTTCGTCGTGTTTCCCTTCATCGACAAGCAAATGGATAGCTCGTAGGTAGCTTTCCAAATATGGTTTTCTTGTCCTTTTCACCGCAGATAGTAACTGCTTCTCTTTCTCGGAGTCACAGCGGCGTTCGCTCTCCTCCACTAGTCTCGTAATTTCCTTGCTATTCTCAGACCTAGTCGCCAACAGCGTCTCGACGAGTGCTCCATTCTTCACGAAGACTATTTGCATTACAATGCGGTCGTTGTCATTGGAGATCGCCACCGCTCTTCGTGCCAACTCTAGGTCGGTTAACAGCCTGCCCGTGATGTCGCCAAGGGTCTCATCGATTGTTTGCATCCGGCGAAGCCCGAACTCCCCGATGCCCGCCAAGAGGGCAATCAGGACAGCAAATGCCACGCCCAATCTCAGCTTTACGTGTTTGTTTTTCAACTTGAACTCCTAGCGAGTGCGATCTTGGCCGGGTCAAAGTTTGGAAAGAACAATCATTTAAGACCTGCCGCGAGAAGCAGCGCGATGGTTGCGCAGCGACGTGCTCGTATCACTGAGTACTGCTTGAACATAATTCATCAGAAGGGCACGAAATTGTTTGCTGACCGCAGTGTTGGGGGGAGGGCATGGCCATTACGGTAGAACTGAGGCAACTGGGCGACCAGTCTCAGGTTCGTCCCAAGCCATTGATTCGCATCGTTCTGCCGGTGTTGGTCGGATTTGGACGGGACCCGAGTGTACTTGTTGTGTACACGGTTCCAGTTTATGGACAGTCTGGACTGCGCAGCGTGGCACGACAACTTTAAGGATCTGCTCAACAGCCGCATGGCCTATGTCTCTGTTTCGCGTGGACGCTATGACGCACAGTTCTTCACCAACGACCGTGAGAAGTTGGGCGCCGCGCTCGGACATGATGTCTCCCACCAGAGCGCGCATGGGACCGAGAGGACGTCTGAGCAGTCTATTGCGCCTCAGCGGGAGATCGGAGCAGCGCTCAGCCCTGTCCGCGAGTCAAGGAAGGTGAGAGCGAAGAGACGTGAAGCGGGCAGCACGTCCGCTCTCTACGCTGAGGCAGGTTGCAAGGAGGTTGAAATGCAACTCTTTCGATTCGCTCTGATCTTCTCCATATTGCTCCCCGGTCACACACGTTGAGCTAGTCGAATCCACAGCCTGCACGGCGAGTCCGCAAAAAGGCAATCTCATTAGCCTTTTTATTCGTCCGCATCCGACCCCTCAGCGCCCGCGCGGGCTGACGGATCCCGACCTATACCCCAACCTCGGTTCCCGGGTGGGTCTCCGGATTTTCCCGGCCTCATCAAATCTCGATGGCATTCGCGCGCAATGACCTGCGGCTGAACCCCGTCCAGATCCTGCACACTCCTCCATATCCAAGACACATCCTGCCGCACAGGCTTCGTACTTTGATGAAGTTGCAATGGCACAGCACGTGCACTCGTGGGTAGAGACGGGACACGCCTCTGGTTGGCGCCCTCATATTGCCATCCCGGTTGCATCGGGAACATGCCCCACCGAATTTCCCACCCAGGACTCGGGTCTGCCCTGAGTGCGCAACTCTTAGGTTCGAGGATGTAGTTACGACTCTTGGATCAACGCGGGCAACTCGGCAGACCGAACGCTGCCTTGGATGATGTTTTAGACGATCACGGAAGGTTCGCAATGTCGACTCACCAACTGAAAGCCACGCCAAGAAATGGAATCTCCAAATGCCCTACGGGTATCCTCGGCTTAGATCAGATCACTAGGGGTGGTTTGCCCAAGGGCAAGCCTACGCTTCTGTGTGGCGGCGCGGGATGCGGCAAGACCCTCCTGGCCATGGAGTTCCTGGTGCGTGGCGCCACCGAATTCAATGAGCCGGGCGTTTTCATGGCCTTCGAGGAGACAGACAAGGAATTGGCTCAGAATGTCGCCTCCATGGGTTTTGATCTTCCTGCTCTATGCGCTCGCAAGAATCTGTTTATGGATTATGTTCGCGTCGAGCCCAGTGAAACCGAGGAATCCGGCGAGTACGATCTGGAAGGGCTCTTCATCCGCCTGGAAAGCGCGATCAACGCGGTGGGCGCCAAGCGCGTAGTTCTGGACACGATCGAGTCGCTCTTTGCCGGGTTTGCCAATACCAACATTCTCCGCTCGGAACTCCGTCGCCTGTTCGGCTGGTTGAAGGCCAAAGGGGTCACCGCCGTGATCACCGCCGAAAGCGGCGACGGCAAAATGACTCGTCAGGGGATTGAGGAGTACGTCGCCGACTGCGTGATTCTGCTCGACCATCGTGTCGAGGACCAGAGTTCGACCCGCCGGTTACGAATCGTCAAGTACCGGGGCGCCATGCACGGAACCAGTGAGTATCCCTTCCTGATCGGAGAGACCGGCTTATCGGTGCTTCCCCTCAGCTCCTTGAAGCTGGACCACAAAGCGCCGACCCAAAGAGTTTCGAGCGGTGTTCCAAGATTGGACACGATGCTGGGCGGAAAAGGCTTTTACCGCGGCACCAGCATTCTGGTCTCAGGCGTTGCGGGCGCGGGCAAGAGCAGTCTGGCGACCCACTTTGCACGGGCGGCGTGTCAGCGCGGGGAACGTGCTCTCTACATGGCCTCCGAACAATCCCCCGATGAAGTCATTCGCAACATGCGCTCCATCGGCCTTGACCTCGAGCCCTGGGTGAAACGCGGTCTGTTGCGCTTCTACGCGGCGCGGCCTGGCGCCTTCGGTCTGGAAAGGCATCTGGTCACGATCCACGACTTGATCACGGAGTTTAACCCGAAAGTGGTGGTCATCGACCCGATCACGAACTTCGCCTCCGTGGGTACCTATTCCGAAGTGACGTCGATGGCGACTCGCCTGATTGATATGTTCAAGTCTCGTCAGATTACCGCCATGTTCACCAGCCGCACTTCAGGAGACAGCGCGCCCGAGTTGAGCGAAGTGGGAGTTTCGTCGCAAATGGACGCCTGGCTTTTGTTGCGCAATCTGGAATCGAACGGCGAGCGCAACCGCGGGCTGTATGTGCTGAAGTCGCTCGGCATGGCGCACTCCAACCAGATTCGTGAATTTCTGCTGACCGGCCATGGCGTGCAGTTGCGCGACGTTTATGTGGGGCCATCCGGACTGCTCACGGGTTCCGCTCGAGTCGCGCAAGAAGCCATGGAGCAAGCGGAAGTATTACAGCGCAAACAGCAGGCGCAGCGAAAGAGTGTCACATTGAAGCAAAAACGCCAGCAACTGGAAGCGCAGATAGCCAGGATGCGCTCCGAATTCGCATTCGAGGAGCAGGGCTTGATGCTCGGGGCGCACGAGATGGAATTGCAGGAAAAGCAGATCGTCGTGGACCGCGTGGAGATGGGCCACGCTCGCAAAGCCGACCTGGTCTCGGCACACGGTAATGGCCGGGCATGAAGGAAAAACGCCCCAACCGAAATGGAAAAAGAAATGAGCATGGCATGAATACGACAAAAGACAAAAGCGGCGAGGGAAAGCGAAAGGCGGCCCGCGTGGTCTGGAGCTTGCGTCTCTATATCGCGGGCGAGACCCCCCGGTCAATCGCCGCCCTTGCCAACCTGCAGAAGATCTGCGATGAGCATCTGCCGGGCAGGTACCGCGTCGAAGTTGTGGATCTCCTGAAAAACCCACAACTGGCGGAGGGCGACCAGATCGTAGCCGTGCCTACCCTGGTGCGCAGATTGCCACCACCCCTGAAGCGGATCATTGGGGACTTGTCGAACTCGGAGCGGGTGATTGTCGGGCTCGATCTGCGTCCGGGGAAGGTTTCGCGATGAAAGCGCAGTCTCTTAAAAAGGCCCTCGAAACTGCTGCAGCTTCGGCGACCCGCAGCAAGGACTATGTGCTTCGTCTCTACGTCACGGGCGCTACTCCCATGTCCCGGCGCGCCATTCTGAACATCAACGCTATTTGCTCGGAGCACCTGCAGGGAAGATACGATCTGGAGGTCATCGATATTTACCAGAAGCCGGCTTTGGCGAAGGACCAGCAGATTGTAGCCGCGCCCACTCTGATCAAACAGTTGCCCTTGCCTTTGCGGCGGATCATCGGCGACTTGTCGGACCGCGAGGGGGTGCTTTTCGGACTGGACTTGAAGCGCCAGGACGTAACTGCAGAACCGCACCCATGAAAAAACCCACCGGACGGGACGCGCAGGGGGAGCTGAAACGGGTGAAAGCTCGCCTGACTGAGTCGGAAGCGACGATGAAAGCCATCCGCAGCGGCAATGTGGATGCCGTTGTGGTCGATGGGCCGCTGGGCAACCGAATCTTTACGCTGCAGAGTCCGGAAGAGCCCTACCGCATTCTGGCCGAACGCATGAACGAGGGCGCAGCTACACTCACCCAGGAAGGAACCATCATCTTCTGTAACCCGCGATTGGCCGAAATGGTGGGGCTTCCGGCCGAACGACTGCTGGGCTCCTCCTTTTCTTCCGTGCTGTGCCAAGGGGACCGGCCGGCCTTCCCCGAGTTGGTGCAGCAGGCGCTAGAAAAGGACAGGCGCACGGAGATGCTTCTGCTGCGGAATGACAGCACAATGCTCCAAGTGCAGTTGTCCCTCAGTCCCATCCCGCTCGGAGAATCCGGGCAGGGAGTCTGCCTGATCGCCACCGACCTGAGCGACCGCAAGCGCGGCGAGGAAGCGCGCGCGTGGCTGGCGGCGGTGGTCGAGTCATCCGATGATGCCATTATCACTAAGACCGTGGAAGGGGTGATCACCACATGGAACCGCGGGGCGGAAAGGTTGTTCGGCTACTCGGCAGCAGAGGTCATAGGCAAGCCGATGCTAATGCTGTTTCCGCCCGAGTTCAGGAATGAAGAATCCGAGATACTGGCGCACATTGGCCACGGTCAGCCCGTGGACCATTTCGAAACCATTAGTCTCCGGAAGGATGGCAAGAGTGTCGATATTTCCGTGGTGATTTCGCTTATTAAAGACAGTGCTGGCGCAATCATTGGCGCTTCCAACACTGCCCGCGACATCACTCAACAAAAGGCGGCCGAGCGGGAAATCCATAAGCTTAACCAGGAACTCGAAGGACGCGTGCAACAGCGTACGGCCCAACTGCAGAATGTCAACAGCCAACTGATGGCCAGCGTCAAGGAATTGGAGGGATTCACCTACTCCGTTTCCCATGACCTGCGAGCACCACTGCGGCACCTGGACGGGTTTCTGACGTTGCTCTCGAAGAGATGTTATTCCAGCTTAGACGCCACAGCAAAGCATTACGTAGACAGCACGCACGAAGCGTCCCAACGCATGGGAACGTTGATCGATGAGCTCTTACAGTTTTCCCGGCTGGGACACGGCGATATGCGAAAGGTTCCCGTAAATGTGAACGAACTTGTCGAGCAGGTCAAGCGCGAACTGGAGCCGGAAATTTGCAATCGTACGATTCACTGGCATGTAGAACAGCTGCCCATAGTGATCGCGGACCAAGGCATGTTGCGGCAAGTGATCGGGAACCTGCTGGGGAACTCGCTGAAATTTACTCGACAACGCGACGTAGCGGAAATCGTCATTGGAAGCACCTTTGAAGCAAACGGCGAGCTTGTAATTTTTGTGCGAGACAACGGCGCGGGCTTCGATATGCAGTACTACAACAAGCTCTTCCAGGTCTTTCAACGACTCCATAACGAAGATGAATTCGAGGGAACGGGGATCGGTCTTGCCAATGTCCGGCGCATGGTGGGGCGGCAAGGTGGCCGGGTATGGGCAGAAGGAGCTGTGGGAACAGGTTCGACTTTCTATTTTTCCTTGCCGTCTGGCGGCAATGTTACTGGAGAACAAAATGAATACATTGAAGCCCATCTTACTGATTGAAGATAGCTCGAAGGATGTCGAGCTGACCCTCGCTGCCCTTGAAGACTGTCATGTGGCCAATCAGGTGATCGTGCTGCGTGATGGCAACGAGGCCATGCAATATCTTCGGAAACATGCCGGCATTGGCGGCGACTGCTTTCCCGCCGTGATCCTGTTGGACATTAAGATGCCGAAACTTAGCGGCATTGAGGTATTGCGCGCCATCAAGGCAGAACCCCAACTGAAGGACTTGCCGGTCGTGATGCTCACGTCATCATGCGAAAGCTCCGATATTGCTCAATGCTATCAGCTTGGTGCGAATGCATACGTGGTGAAGCCGGTGGAATGCGCACAGTTCTTTGAGGCGGTCAAGGATGTGGGGAGATTCTGGGCGGTAGTCAACCAGCTACCGGAACGAAAGAAGATTGAGGAGGACAGCCGTGCAGCTTCTGCATCAGGGCGAGGCTGAGAGCCCGAACAGGATCGTTCGCATCCTTCACCTCGAAGACAATCGGCTGGACCAGGAACTCGCAGAGGCATTGCTCAAAGAGTCCGGCATTGACTGCGAGATTACCACTGTTCAGACACGGATCGAGTTCGTACAAAGCCTTCAGAAGGATGCGTGGGACTTGATCCTTGCCGATTATTCGCTGCCGAGCTTCGACGGGCTCGCGGCGCTAACAATTGCGCACCAACTGTGCCCAGATATCCCATTCATCTTCGTCACTGGCGTCATGGGGGAAGACATTGCGGTCGAAACCCTCAAAAGAGGAGCGACGGACTATGTTCTGAAGCAGAAAATGGAACGCTTTGGCCCAGCCGTGCGCCGCGCCCTGAGCGAAAGCGTGGAGAGAAGGCGGCGCCGAAGAGCTGAAGCTGGACTAGCACAAAGCGAGGAACAGCTCCGCCTTCTTGTCGATGCGGTCCGAGATTACGCTCTCTACATGGTCGACATGGCTGGCATCGTGGTTAGCTGGAATTCCGGCGCAGCTCGTATCCTGGGATACTCTGAACAGGAGATAATTGGTTCTTCGTTTTCTCGCTTTTTCTGCGGAGATGATCGGCAAGAAGCAAGAATTGAGCACCTATTTAACGTTGCCGAGAGGACAGGCCGCACAGAAGAAGAAGTCTGGAATATACGCAAAGATGGTACTCGCTTTTGGGCAAACCTCGTTCTCAGGCCCCTCGCTAACGGAAAAGGAGAGGCACGAGGATTCGCCGTTCTTACCCGGGATATCACCGAGCAGCAGACCGCAACGAAGGAATTAGAGGAGAGTCGCCAAGAACGCGCGAGACTACAGGACCGTTTCTTGTCGCACATCTCGCACGAACTGAGAACGCCTCTCACTACAATTGTCGATTTCATGTCCATCCTTCTGGAGGGCTTGGCGGGAGCAATCACCGAGGAGCAGAAGCAATACTTAGATCTCATCTCCCGGTCTTCCAACCAGCTGGGAGGCATGGTAAACGGCCTTCTCGATCTGACGCGCTCGGAGTGGAAGCGTTTACCCATGGACCTTGCATGTGTCGGGCTAGAAGAACTCGTCTTAAACACCTGCAAATCTCTATCGCCTAAGGCCAAAACAAAACATATCCAATTACGGTCGTGGATACCAGCGAAATTCCCCTTGGTCTATGCCGATCCTGCGCGTGTCGTGGAGATCCTCACTAATCTTTGTGACAATGCCATCAAGTACATCCCCGCGGGGAAGAAAATTGACGTCGAATGCCTCACCTTCGACAACGACCCAGGTTTCGTTCAAGTTTGCGTTCGGGACGATGGACCGGGAATCGCCCCGGAACAACGCAGGCGAATATTCGAGCGATTCTACCGTGTCGCAGAAGCTTCAGCTGACCATCCTGGTGGGCTCGGACTGGGACTTTATATCACTCGAGAACTTGTGAAAGCGCATGGCGGCGACCTTTCTTTGACGGGCAAGCTCGGTCAAGGCAGCGCTTTCACGTTCACGCTGCCGACATTCTCGCTTGCACGCATTTTGTTGCCGCTCATGTCACCGCGCAATCTAGCAACGGGCTCAGTGGCACTGATTACTCTAAAGATACCGGAGAAGCCGAACTGTCCCGCCCTTGACTTAGGACGGTACTTGAAGGCCCTCCGCGTGGCCGTGAAGAGTTGTACATACGAAACGTCAGATATTGTTCTGCCCGCCATGCACGTAACAGGACTGGAGTGCATGGTGCATGTCGTCGCTTTTACCGATGATGAGGGCGTCAGGGCGATTATCAAACGAATTCAAAACCATCTGTTGACGTGCGTCGAGTGGCAGCCTCTGGAAGGCCAATTTGACCTCAGCGGCCGGGTTCTAGCCTTGTCAACAGCGCACATGGAGCAGGCGGACGCCGCCGCTCGGAATATCGCCGATGAACTATCGACATGGATTGGACTTACAAGTGACACAGGAGGAAACCGTGAGTCAAGACAAGAACAAAGTGCTGGTAATTGAGGACAACAAGGAGCACATGATCGCACTCAGCATCAAGCTTAAGGCGCACAACTACGACGTGGTGTGGGCCGGAGATGGAGTAACCGCGATGACTGTGGCGACCCGTGAAAAGCCCGACGCGATTCTGCTGGACCTTGGCTTGCCCGGAGGCGATGGCTTTGTCGTACTCGAAAGGCTTAGATCTCTCGGTTCCACGGTTGGAATACCCGTCATCGTTGTCAGTGCTCGAGACCCGATGTCTAATCGACCAATGGCGATCCAAGCAGGTGCCAGTGCATTTCTGCACAAGCCGGTGAAGACCGACGAACTGCTAAGTGCGCTACAAAGGGCGCTGATGGGGGGGAACGACCTGTTAGCCATCGAGAGCGGGGATACTACCTGAGCAGTCGTAATTCAGTGGTAACAAAGATATCTTCCGTTTGCAGTCGGCGCAGACGCGTCCTGCATTGTGAGGTTTAAGATGCATGCGAAGATTCTGATTGTGGAAGACAATCCGGATACGCGATTGGCACTTACCGTTCGCCTGCAAAACAGCGGTTTTGCCGTCCTGCAGGCGCACAATATTGCAACTGCGACAAGCCTCGTTTTTTCCGTATCCCCCGATCTCATCGTGCTAGATCTGGGTCTTCCCGATGGTGATGGCTACACGTTCATGCAAAAGCTGAAATCGTCATCGGCAACCTCGTCCATACCTGTGATCGTTCTCACCGCAAGAGATCCGTACGAAAATCAGGAGTGCTCGTACGAAGGCGGCGCTTTCGACTTCTTTCAGAAACCGGTGCATTATAAGTGGCTGTTGACATCCATAGAACGGGCTCTGGACGAGCCGATGTCAAAGAATCGCTAGGCGGGTTACAGCAACCGGTTAAGTTAGCATAGGCTGGACCAAGATTGTGAACAAGTGTCCCACATCAGCGGGAATAAGACCGTTTGAGACAGGGATCACAGGCAAGACCCATCCAGCAGCTTTTCCCGTCCGTTACCAAGCAACGGTGACGTGTCGTACCCGCGCCCGCTCCGAAAGTTCCGTTGTTGCGTTCGAGGACCCCCGGCCCGAGATCCTCGGCTGGCTCGCTGTCAGGACGGCATCTTCGGACGGGTGAACGAGTGTCGAGGCGTCAGAATTAGACAGTTTCGACACAGGCAGCTTGGAATCCGTTCTCCTTCTTTTCTGTGACTTACGCGGTTCCAGCAAATGGAAGGGGACTTGCTTCTCCGATGAGCCATGTCTGAAGCATTCACGCCAGCGCCATTCGCGCAACAATAAAATATGCCGTGCTTGGATGTGCACTCCGCAAAGAAGGCCGCGGACCATGAGCAACCGCGACACCAATAATCGTCGCAAATATGCACGCATCAAAATGAGCGTGCCGATCGAAATACGCACTGACGCGGACAGCAGTCCGATTCGTGGCGCTACCGCCGATCTGAGCTTGAGCGGCTGCTACATCGAGACAATTTTCCCGTTGCAAATCGGGACTAATTTGCATCTGCAGCTTTTCATCGAAACCACCGTCTTGATCGCCGCCATCGTGGTTACCTCCGATCCGCAGGTGGGGAATGGGATAAGGTTCATCAGCATGCTCCCCGAGGATCGGGAGGCGCTTAAAGCCTTCCTGGAAGCCGCTCATCAAGCCCAGGACTCAGACTCCCGGGGAGTCGGCGCGAAAGCCGGCGCGAGTTAGGCCGTTCCCCACACAATTGCGACTACTGCCGACTGAGTCTTCTCATAGCCGACCCCTATTGACGGTGTATGCCATCCGGAGTCTCGTGTCGTTTGGCTTTTCATCAGACATATTACCGTTCGCGTGCCCATGCGCCTTCACTGCAGAGGTCACCGCGATGTTCCTGATAGCACGCACAGAGCGTTCCCGCCAATTTCAATCAGAAATCAGAAGTTATCGACCCTTAGTCTGTAACTTCGACCGGCTCGGTTCGTTCTTTTCCTATGATTGCGGCTCTCTTTTCAATTTCTATTGTTTCGGGTGTTCCAAGGGTGAAATAAAATGTTGCTCCTTTGTCCACTTCCCCTTCCGCCCAGACACGGCCGCCGTGTTTCTGAACAATACGCTGGACGATGGCGAGACCTATCCCCGTGCCTTCGAAGTCCTCTTCACTATGTAGGCGCTGAAACACGCCAAAGAGCCTGCCCACATCGTTCATATCGAAGCCGGCTCCGTTATCGCGTACAAAGAGCACGGGGTCGCCCTGCACCAACAGCTGGCCCATCTCAATAATCGCGGTTGTGCGCGCTCGCGTGTACTTGACCGCATTCCCCAATAGGTTCACGAACACAATCTTCATCAGCGCAGGATCACAGTTCGCCTCAGGCAGTTCGGCTACCTTCCACTCAATCTTCCGGCCCGCTGCTTCCGGGGCGAGATCGTGAATTACGTCTTGCACTAGATCGTTCAGACGAACCGTTCGTCGATGCACGGCTTGCTTACCAAATCGGCTGAGATTCAGCAGATCTTCCAGCAACCTTTCCATGCGGACGGTTCCTTCGATGATGCTGTCCAATAAGTGGCGGCCCCTTGCGCTGAGAGCTGATTTGGGATCGCGCTGTAGGAGGTTGGAGAAGCCATGGACATGACGCAGGGGAGAGCGCAAGTCATGAGAGACGGAGTAAGTAAAGGCTTCGAGTTCCTTGTTGGCTGAATCGAGCTCTGACGTCCGCTGGAGCACTCGCTCTTCCAGTTCGACATTCAGCTTGCGCACCTCCTCCTCGACTCTCTTACGGCCGGTTACATCCAGCACGGTGCCGACAATCCGAACGGGGTGATTGACTCCGTTGCGGTAGATCTCGCCCTGACATATCACATGCCGGAGTTCCCCGTTTGGCCAAAGTACTCGGCAGTCAATTTGAAATCGGGGTTCTTCGGCCAAGGCTTTGTTGATCGCGGTCTCGACCCGGCCCCGGTCCTCCGGATAGATCGTCTGGAGAAAGTTGTTGTAGCTAGCCTCGACCGAGTTCGGCGCACGCCCAAGTATCCGGAATTGTTCGTCGGACCAGGTTTGTGCATTCTTCAGAATGTCCCAGTCCCACGCTCCCAGATGTGCAATGCGGACCACGTTATTGAGCCACGCCTCGTTTCGTAGCAGTGGCTCAAAGGCCGCCCTTGCCTCAGCGACTTCCTGCGCGGCCTTGGCCCGGGCGGTCTCAACCTCCTTCTGTAACAATTGTTCGCGGATGGCGCGGTATTCGTCTTCAAACTGTTTCCTGCGCAACTGTGCACGCAGTCGTGCCTTGAGTACTTCAAAGTCGGCCGACTTGGGAATATAGTCGTCGGCTCCGGAATTGATTCCCTCGACCATAGCTTTCGTTTCTTCCACTGCCGTCAGAATCAAAACAGGAGTGTTTCGCCATGCCGGAGCCTTTTTGATAATGCGGCAAGTTTCCTGCCCGGAGAGTCCCGGCATGATCAGATCCAATAAAATGCAATCCAGCTGCTCGACTTCCAATAATTCGAGTGCTTCTTTCCCGGAACGGGCCTGGATGACGTCATAGCCTTCCTTCTGAAGCTCCTCTGTCAACTCATTCAAATAGGTCGGACTATCATCTACGGCAAGGATTTTCTTGGGGGCAAGTAATCCGGGAACTTTCAGTTGAGCTGGACTCGTGTCTGGCGATCTCAGTAACGCGGCAACGCGGGCCATTATTAGTTCATTCGCAGTTCCTTTTCGAATGTATGCATCGGCGCCTACTTCCAATATTCGTGACTCGTCGCCAACCGAGTCGGTGGCGGTTAGCAGCAGACAGGGGATGTTTCGAAGAGTAATGTCATCTTTCACTCTTCGTATGACCCCGACACCGTCCAGTCCGCCCTGCATTATGGCGTCGATGATCACAGCATCCGGGCGAGTTGCCACAATACTCCGGAGCCCTTCCTCGCCATTTTCAGCGGTGGCGACGTTGTAACCCGCTGTCTCCAGCACGGTTTTGAACTCCTCGCGGAACGTAACGCTGTCATCGATGAGCAATAACGTCGGCGCGGATCCGGCAGACAGCTTTTCGACCCTCACCAGTTGGCGCGCACGCGAAAGCAGATTTGGGCGATCGTAGGGTTTCCCAATGTATTCATCAGCGCCAGTTTTCAGCCCGCGCACGCGGTCACATACTTCCGCTTCAGTTGACAGCAGAATCACTGGAACAGCCGCTGTCCCGGGCGCGTTCTTAACCTCGCGGAGCAGCTCAAGACCGTCTCCATCGGGCAACAGGACATCCAAAATGATCAGCGAAAACGGGTTCTCGACGAGTGTTTTTCGCGCTGCTGCCAGCGTTTCGGTGGTGGTCACGGCCAGCCCAATGGACTCAAATGCTTCCTGGAGATCCATCCTGACGGTCAGGCTGTCGTCAACGATGAGAACCCGGTTCTTCATCTCGTTCTCCATTCAATACTTCCGCTAGCGCTGACGCGGACAGGTCGACGGGCGAGTGCCACAAGCGTAGGAGCGACCTCCTGGATTCCGAGCACGCGTTCGGCCGCACCCAAGCGAATCGCTTCCTGGGGCATACCAAAAACGACGGAGGTCGCTTCGTCCTGGGCGAGAGTCACTCCGCCGGTATTGCGGATGTCCAGTAGACCCGCCGCACCATCTTTGCCCATCCCAGTCAGCAAGCAGCCTACGGTTCGTTTCCCGACCTCTCCCGCTAGAGACTCGAAAAGCACGTCAACAGACGGTCTGCATGAGTGCCGTTCTGCAGTGCGACGCAGCCTTATGTGACCGTCGCAAAGCACTAGGTGGCGATCGGGCGGCGCCATGATGACTCTGCCGTGTCCCACCTCGGGCAAGAGTTCTCCATCTTTCGCATAACTCACTCGCAGCGGGGATTGGGAGTCGAGCCATTCCGCCAGGAATCCTCCAAGGGCTTCGCTGATATGAATTACCAGCAAGATCGGGAGCGGAAAATCGGATGGTAAGTTGTGGAGAATTTCGACGATCGCAGCAGGCCCTCCGGTGGAGGTGCCGATAGCCACCAACCGGAAATCGTTTGGCTCGATTCCCGGCCGTGGCGCCAGCAGGGTCGTCCGCGGTCTATCTCGGGATCCGCGCGAAAGCCGTCCTCTCAGATGTGTGATCGCTCCAATATGCGAGACTAGTTTGACCCTGGGGATAAACGTTTGCGCCCAAAGATCAGCCTCCTCCTCGCTATGGGGCTTTTCCAGGACATCCACGGCGCCGGCCCCTAAGGCAGCGTAAGTCTTGAACAAATCGCCACGATTGCAAGAGGCCGACACGATAAGAATAGGAGTCGGGCAGTACGCCATGATGTACTCGGTGGCATCGAGGCCGCTCATTACTGGCATGACCATATCCAACGTTATTACGTCGGGTCTCAATTGGCGACAAAGCTCGATGCAGCTCTTACCGTCCGCTGCCTCGCCCACGACCTCAATCTCTCGGTCAGTGGCGAGCATCTCAACGAACCGCTTGCGTACAGTCATCGAGTCTTCCGCGACAAGAACGCGAATTCTGCTCATATCAATTCAGGAGTTGATTTACCGTTGCTAGAAAGTGCCGTTGATCGAAATCGCCTTTTACGATGTACGCACGTGCTCCCGCCTCTGCTCCGCGGCGCTGGTCCTCCGGAGCACTGCACGAGGTCACCAAAATCGATGGAATCTCTCGAAGCTGCGGATCCTCTCGTGCACGCTTGAGAAACTGGAAACCGTCCATGCCAGGCATCTCGACATCGACCAGGAACATCGCGTATTTGTGGGCACGCGCCATTTCCAGTGCCTCTTCAGCAGAACTCGCCAGTTTCACCTGATGTCCCGCCGATTCCAAAATGTTTTGCTCGACCATACGGGTGGTCAAAGAGTCGTCGATGATGAGAATGGGCAGGCGTCTTGCTTCGCTCTCGCCCACCACGGCGGTGTCACCCCGTTGCACCTCTTTTACTAACTCCGCCGGATTAATGACCAACAGTGGGTCTCCCGCGGCATCGAGGGCCCCGCCGGAAACGATTGGATCGGCCGCAGTCATCGGCGACACCGAGTGCACCAGGATGGTGCGGGCCCCCAGAATCTTATCCACGCCTACTGCAGCGATAGCCTCCCCGCACGCGACCACTACAGCAGCCTCGCGCGCACATCCATTGCTGCCTGAGTTGGGGCGCCCGAGCGCCTGCGACAACCGCAAGAAGGAAATCGACTGGTGCTTATACGGGATGGACTGATGATGTCCAGGGTGGGCTATGTCTTGTCGGCTGATGCGCAGTGTTTGGCGCACTGAATCCATCGGTATGCATACCCTCATCCCTGCGGATTCGACTATCAATGCATTCAAGGAATTCAATGACACTGGGACACACATTTGGACTGTGCTACCAACACCAGGGACTGTGTCCACTGAGAGGTCGCCATTCAAGCGCTGCACTGCGTCTCGGACCACATCCAATCCAATTCCTCGCCCCGAGATCCCGGTGACTGCCTTGGTAGTACTTACACCGCCACGCAAAATCAAGTTGATGGCGTCATTCAGACCCATAGACTCTGCATCAAGGGCCGAAATCGAGCCCTTCTTTACCGCAGCTCTTCGGATGGCTTCCACATCAAAGCCCGCGCCATCATCGCGACAGCTAACGTTGATTCGGCCACCCTTTCGTTGGACGGTAACCTCGATCTTTCCCACTGACGATTTGCCTGCGGCGATGCGGGCCTCCGCCTTTTCGATGCCGTGCGCCACGGCATTCCGCACCAATTGCAGAAGAGCATCACCAAGTACGGCGAGGACTTCGGCATCCAGACGAAGGTCCAGAGCTGAGGTCTCGAAACTGGCCTGCTTGCCGAGTTCCAAGGCAACATCGCGCACGGCCCGCTCCAGGGAAGGAAAGATGGTCTCGACGGGTAAAAGGCGAAGCCGATGTGCGCGTTCCTGCGACGTCAACAGTTCCCGCCCCGTTCGCTCCACTGCGCTCACTAGAACCTGCTCCAGCCGCACCACGCAGCCGAGCAGTTGTTCCGCATGGGCTCGGACCTTTCGGCCGGCCGAACCGTTCTGTCGCGGATCGGGATGAGAAAAATACCGCGCGATTGCGCTCGCCAATTGTTTTATCTCCTTCATCGTCCCCGCTTGACTCTGCATGGTGGTAACCTGCACGGCCGCTTCTGATAAGGCGGAAAGCAGAGCCTCCACATCCGTCACGTCTACTCGAACGGTCTTCAGTGGTTCTATCGAAGCAGTTCCCTTGTTGCTCGTGACGACCTTGCTCCCCGGCGAAGGCCCCAGCTCGTCCAATTTGGCTGCGATTTGGTCGAGCAACCGAAGTACTTCAGCGGTCGAAAGCTCTGATACCGGCCCTTCCGTATCACGAAAGGGGCAAAGGATATCCTCGATCGCATGCGCCATTCCGGCGATAGCCGTTTGCCTAACCACCTGCGAGGCGCCTTTCAGGGTGTGGGCAAGCCGCAGGAGTTTTGCAACCGACCCCGGAGCTGCCACCCCCTTGTCCAGTTCCGTCACGAGGCGAGTGAGGTCATCCAGCAGTTCACGCGCCTCGACCCGAAAGTACTTGTAGGGATCTTTTCCCATGAGCCACCTTATGCGGTCGCGGCGTGCGGCTGAACGATCCTCGAAAGATCTTGCGAGAGATGTGCTAGCTGAGTCGCGGTTTGCAGTGTTTGAGTGCTGCTAGTTTCTACCTGACGGGCCCCCACGGCGGCGCCACCAATCGCGCTGTTAATCTGCTCTACAGCAGTCGTCTGCTGTTTGGTGCTAAGTTCAATTTCCCGGGCTGCTTCTGTGGTATTGGCAACCAGGGCGGTGATCTGCTTGTACCCGCGAGTTACTTCTTCGAAGTGATGTAACCCAGCGTCGACAGCTTTGGACCCTCCCTCGGTGGCCAAGACCGTAGCGTTAACGGCGGATCGGACTTCTTCGACGAGTGCGCGAATTTCCTTGGTGGAACCGCCGACCCTATCTGCCAGCCTGCGGATTTCGTCTCCGACCACAGCGAAGCGCTTCCCTGCTTCTCCAGCCCCGGCCGCTTCGATGGTGGCGTTGATGGAAAGAATATTGGTCTGTTCCGAGAGTTCGTTGATGATGTCAAGAACGCTGCCGATTTGCTGCGACTTTTTCCCAAGATCCAGCATGTGAGTGACAATGACGTCAACCTGGCGACGAATGGCGGCAATCGCCTCTTGCATCTTCACCACTGTCTCGTCACCGGCGCGCGCCGCGCTCCCTGTCTCCTGGGCCATGTGCGCGACTCTTTGCGTACTCTCCAGGATTTGACGGGAAGTAACTAGAAGCTCGCTCATGGTCGTGGTCACTTCGTTCATTGCGGTTGCCGATTCGCGGGCACCAGTTGCCTGCTGATTGGCCGTGGCTTGGAGCTCCGCAGAAGAGCTCTGCACGTGCTGGACTGCAGAACCGATCTGGCGGGAGAGTGCGCGGGACAGGAAGAACGCGGTCAGGGCTGCGAACACGACCGCGAGGCACATCAAACCTATTAATATTGATGACGCCTGGGAAGCTCTTGCTGTCGATTCTCCTTCCGCCTCCTGGAGGAGACGCTGTTCCCGATCGACGAAAGCATCGACCTGTCGTCTGAGATTCTCGCGCATCGGTATCGCTTCCTGTTCGTTTGTTTGCACCACCACTTCCATCCGGACGTTGCTCTTCCGCAGCTCAATAATCTTGTCCTGCTCCGCGGTCAGCACATTGTTCAATCGCTCAATGTCGTCGAGCATGACCTTTCCTTCGTCGGTGTAAACGGTGTACCTAAGGAGGCGAGCCGTTTCTCCGAACTTCTCCATCGCAACCTTCCTGCGCTCCAGAATCCGCATGTCGCGGTCAATCAGGAAACGGCGATACTCGGAAACTTCCTGCTCGACCGCCGTGCTCAACTGGGCCGCGCCGATCAGGTTTTGAGCATTCACCGAAATCACGCGATCTTTGCTGGCAGAGACTGCACGCAGTGCATAAACCGCCACCGCCGAAGTCAGTGCAGCCAGGCACACCATTCCGAGGAAACCGGCCAATACCTTCTTTTGAAAGGTCCATTCTCGAGTCATACCTTTTACTCCTTGCCTGGTCCGCTGAGGCCAGCGCTATTTCGGATCATTCTTATGATTGATGGGATATCGACGACCTGTTGGACCAAAGAGCCAACGCGCGCCAGCATCTGACTCTGGCTGCTTGGATTTTGGGTTTCATCCGTATATAAGTCTTCCCGTGCCAGCTCGACCTGTCCCTCGAACTCGTCAAATGCCAACGCGATTGGCGACTCGCGCCCGGCCAGTGCTAGCCACACCGGAGCCGAACCGCGTGGTTGGCGTTCCAAGATGGCTGCCAGACTAAAAACGGGAACCAGGGTCCCGCGAACGCCTGCTAGTCCCAGCAATTGCGGAATCCGACTCGGAATGCGAACAATGCATTTAGCCTTGGTTAGACCTGTGATCTCGTTAGCTCGCATCATGAAATGTTCATCCCCAAGCCGGATCGTGAGCATTCGCTCCACACTCCGAGACTCGGTGACGATCGGCGCAGCAAACCCCTGGTCGAACGCTCTTCGCATATCGGCGAGACGTTCCGCCTCCCGACTTACCGGTCCACGCACCGTCGCTGTACTCACGACGGTCCTCCGCTGGCGTTCAGCTGCGCTTGACTAAGGTTAATCAGCGCCTCGCGACTGAAGCCGCCGCCTAGAAGCAGGATGCGGGAAGCGTCTTCCCGCGGAAGAAGCACGCTGGCCTGCTCCAGTTCGTGACGCGCTGTCTTCAAGTCACCGGCACGCTTTGCCAGCAGGCCGAGATGCAGGTGAGGCATAGCAAATTCTGGGTCGATGTACACGGCTGTCCGGTCGTGTACCATCGCGCCTTTAGTGTCATGAGCATGTTCGCGGCAAAGTGCTGTGATATAGTGCGCGCCCGCATTCAGGTCATCGGCGGACAGGATTTGCTGGCACACGGTCTCCGCGACCGGTACATCTCCGACGTTAGTCAAAAGAACGGCGCGAAGAAGCTGGACATCAGGGTCGGGGCTTGCCTTACAGGGCAAGTCTCTCAGAACCTCCAGGGCGTCCCGAAACTTCTCTCTTCGAAGTAGTTCAAGGGCAATGCCAAACTGTGCAGGCGCAAGTAGGTTGGCAGCTTTCGGACTAGTGACAGGGTGCAGCTCCACTTGAGCGCGGGTTCTATGATCGGTAGAATCTCGCGCCAAGCACTCCACATGCTCCGATGCGCACCGAACGGTGTCCACCCAGGAGAGATCCATTGCGGCGATTGCCGGCGCGAGCTCAAGGGGCGGGGGCACAAGCTCCACATCGTGCTTCTCGCATTTCTGGTAATAGAAAGTGTCGTGCGTATGGCGAAGATGAAAGTCCTGTGAGAGCCCACGCAGTGTTTCCGCATGGCCAAGGAAAAGAAAACCCGCTGGAGCTAGAACACTGGTCAGTTGCGCCACAGCGAACTGCGCGCCTTCCGGAACCAGGTACATAATGACGTTCCGGCACAAGATGATGTCGTATTCCTCGAAGTCCAAGTGCGTATGGTCTTTCACTGCAAGATTGCGCTCCTCAAACGTGACCATTGAGCGAATACTCTCGTCGAGGATGTGGGTTTTGCCGTCCTTCCGGAAATACTTGTCGCGGATTTCCGGCGACGTACTTCGCAAGGACCAGTCGGTATAACGCGCCCGCTTGGCCGTCGCCAGAATCGATGGGTTGGCATCGGCGCCCACGATTCGCACATCTGATTGCGGGACCTCGGGAAAGTGTTCCCGTATTGCGATTGCTAATGAATACGCTTCATCCCCCGAGGCACAACCGGCCGAGAGCATTCGCAAAACCGGACTGGACTTCCGACGGCGCATCCACTGGGGCACAACCAATTCGGCGATGGCCCGGAACTGTTCTGGGGCTCGAAAAAAATACGTTTCGCCAACCGTTAGCTGCGAGCAGAGGGCACGAAGTTCCTCTCGCTTGTTCGTCCCTTTTGCCAGCCCCGTTAGGTACTCCGCGAGTGCAATTTTTCCGTTCGCCTCTATCCGCTGCCGAAGAATATCTTCGAGGTAGTCCATCTTTGAATCTTCGAATCGTAGTCCCAAGCGCACGGCAATGATCTGGCGAAAGTCCTCCAAAACGGCTTGGGAAATTAAGTTCATCAATGCTCCTGCGCGATGCGTACCAAGTTCCATACTTCCTCTCGAAGTAAACTCCCGGCCTTCAGAATAAGGAGTAGTTCTGCGTCCAGCGTGCCCACTGCTTCCACAATGTCCGGACGAGCCTCGCGGAGAAGCGGGGGCATCTCTTTCTGGAGGGTTGGAGGAATATCTCGAATTCCCAGTACCTCATCGACAGACAGAGCAACTTGTCGTTCCCCCGTGCGAATAGTTACAAAACGAATAGCGACACTTTCATCGCGTTCCCCAAGCAGGGATGCCAGATTAACCACTGGAACGGATGCGCCCCGTATGACAGAGATTCCCAGTACCCCCTCTGGCGCGCCAGCTAGATACTCGACTGGAACGGGCCGCATAGTTTCGACGACATCAGCGAGGTTGACCGCGCAGATGTGAGACCCGGCACGAATGATCAGCTTCATGGTCGAAGCACTTTCCTTAGAAGTCGTGCTTCTCGTGTGCAGGCTGTTTGAAGGGTCAGTCAAAGTAGCAAGCTCAAATCGCAAGGTCTTCCTGAGTCTCCAAACAGAAGGGTGCACGCAGACCTCCGAAGTTCTTGCAATCAGAGATTTAAAAGCAAGGGTCTGCAAGCCATTGCGATTACAGAAGATTACGCCTTAAAACCCTGTCCCATGAGGTCGCTTGTGGACTGTGTCCTGAATTCCTAGTGTCCAGATTCTAGACAAGTGGACACGCAGGCTACACCGATGCCGGTCCAAGTCTGTGGCTTGGAAGGACAGTGAGCCGGTGCGGAAAAGCGACCCGGGATCGGGCGGAGGCTTTCGGCCTTGCCCTGCAAAATTACGACCGCCGAGGTCCCGGCACAAAAAGCGCCTTGTCGATGGCTTTCAGCAAGGCTGTGGAGTCTTCGAACCTTGACTTGTTCAAATAGCTCACCGCGCCTTCTCTCAGTAGCTTCGACTCATTACTCTGAGGAAGACTGCTCATGGCGATGACCGGAATGTGGGCTGTCTGCGGGTTCTGCTTCAGAGCCCGTAGAACTTGAACACCACCCAGTCTGGGCATCAGCATGTCGAGCAAGATAACATCCGGCGTTGTGTCGAACGCCAAGCGCAGGCCTTCCTCACCATCGTCGGCTTGGAGTCCCCACGGGGACTCCCTACCGAGCACCCTTAGCCTTAACCAAAACGCCCCAACACAATGCTTAACTTCGAAAGAGCGAGAGATTTCCGACACTACCCCAGGAGCCATAATGCTACGTGCACTTTTTATTGGGCTATCTGAAAGTAAATCCCTAAGACATTTTGCCGGAAGTTCTTCCATTGGACAGAAGATGTCCCGCCGCTTTGTCCCCGGAACCACCGTGGAGGAAATTGTCCAGGCCGCCGAAGCGGTCAATCGCCTTGGCATTCGCGTCAGCGTCGACAACCTCGGCGAAAACATCACCAGCCGAGACGAAGCTTTGCATAGCCGCGATCTCTACCACCAGCTGCTCGATGAGATCAGCAAGCGCAAGCTCGACTCGAATGTCAGCCTTAAGGTGACGCACATGGGTCTCGACATCGACGAAGGCCTCGCATGCGAGATCGTCAATGACCTGCTCGCGCACGCCGTGTCCATCGGCAGGTTCATTCGCATCGATATGGAAGGTTCGCCTTACACCCAGCGAACCATCGCTTTCACGCGCGAACTGCACGGCCGTTCCAGCTATCAGGGACATGTCGGGACCGTCCTGCAGTCCTACATGCGGCGCACGGCCGATGACGCGAAGCTGCTCTGCTCGCAAGGGATCGGGATCCGGCTGTGCAAAGGCGCCTACAAGGAGCCACCCGAGATTGCGTTCCAGGCGAAGTCCGAGGTCGATGCGAATTACATTAGCGTCGCCAAGTACCTCTTGAAGAGCGGAATCTTTCACGGACTCGCAACCCACGATGAGCGCATCATTCAGGAGATCAAGGAATGGGCCCGCAGCGAAGACATCTCGCCGACAAGCTTTGAGTTCCAGATGCTCTATGGCATTCGCCGCGACCTCCAGGAAGCGCTGGTGAAAGAGGGCTGGGGGATGCGCGTCTATATTCCGTTCGGCACCGAGTGGTATCCCTACCTCATGCGTCGCCTGGCGGAACGACCTGCCAACTTGTTCTTCATCGCGAAGAACATATTGCGGGGATAGAACCAGCGGCGTTGGCCTCGGACCCCCGTCTTGCACGTGGCATTCTAATCTCTATCCCGCACCTGACGACCAGCCGTTTCAATCCGTGTCCGACGCGTGGAAAGCGGTATCGGCACCGATCAGCGCCAATCCCGTCCTCCAACAGAAGATGGCCACGATCAACGCGGACCCGGATGCCGTAGCCAACAAAGTGTCACGACTCTGTGGCGAGGTGTGAGTGAATTGTGGGATTGCGGGAGTTGGTACGAAGTTTTCGTAGCTGCCATTGGAGCATCCCTCCCTTCCTTCAGGATGGGGATGTCGGGGTCGGCGTCTTTCCAGAGCGTGGGCCGATAGCGTTCTCCCATACACTACTCGACCATTGCGTCCCCTCTCGACATCAAATCCCCCGCCGGGAATACACGCGTCGACCGTGAACCGAGTGTCGAGGCGTCAGAATTAGACGGTTTCGACACTGGCAGCTTGGAATCCGTTCTCTTTCCTTTCTGTGACTTACCCGGTTCCAGCAAATGGAAGGGGACTTGCATTCTCTCGGAGCGACAAAATGTAGGAATACTGGATTGACCCACGACGCCGCCGGAGCACTGACCGGTCAGTGGGACCCTGCAACAGGAAGTTAACCCACGAAAGTAGGCAGTCATGTCAACCATGTCGGCACGCGGCCTCCCTCGCGAACCCTTCTGCCAGCTTTTTCGCAATCTGGACGAGGTCACCGTGACTTCTCTTCGGAAAGCGGCCCGGTGCAGACAGCTTCTCCCCGGAGAGATCTTCTGCCGCCAGGGAGAAACCGTGGCCAGTTTGTACCTTCTAAAAGCTGGTTTGGCGAAAGCTAGCGGAACCACTGCCTCCGGTAATGAAGTACTGCTCGACTGGATCTATCCAGGGGACGCTTTTGGCATGGAGGCACTCCTTTCTTCTCCGATGAACCATGTCTGGAGCATTCGCGCCAACGAAGCCAGCGAGGCGCTGGAGTGGGACAAAGCCACTATTGGCCGCTTTGCGGCATGCTGTCCACACCTTTATGACAACATCTTGGGCATTATCCTTCGCGGGGATCACCAACTTCAGGAACGATTCACAGGACTGGCAACCGAGAGGGTTGAGCCGAGACTTGCGCGCCTGACATTGCACCTTTCCAGATCATCGACGGACCACGGATCGGGCGAACTCCACATTTCGGATGAAGAGCTGGCGCAGATGGCGGGTACGAATTTGTTCACGGTGAACCGGGTGCTCAATCACTGGCGGCGACTGGGGCATGTCGAGAAGAGCCGCCGGCGGCTCATCGTCCTTCATATCGACAGACTATCCGCGATTGCCGAAGGCTCGGCTTCTGGGCCGTAACCATCCCCGCTAACGCATCGAGATTTCGAATCGATTCTCTCTAAGCGGTATGTGAGGTGCCGATTCCGGCTTCGCTGACCACCAGCAGCAGGTCTAGCCTGTATCGGTGGCCCGCCGAGTGGCGTCGGATGACTGTCGACCAAGTTCCGTTGGACTCGACACTTCGACACGGTCTGTGCCTTTCTTCGATGTGCCACTACAAGTCCGCGAATACCCGAAGATGTCCGACATTGATACGCACAGTGGCCACTAGTCCCGTGACCGCTTGATTCGTCATACAGTGGAGGGACGGGCGCCTCGCCCGTCCAGTCGGGCGGGGACGCCCGGCTCTCCACCAGCAGGCTTGGATCGACAGCGGTAACAATCACGCGGTCGCGGCACTAGTCCCGGAACTCAACAGGATTAATGTTCAGCTTTTTCATCTTCGAATACAGGGTCGTGCGTTTCATTCCCAGTCTACTGGCTGCACCCGATGCGCCACCCATCACTCCGCCCGCCTCTTTCAGAGCCTGAAGGATGAGTTCGCGCTCGGCCTCTTGGGACATCTTGCCAGAAGATGGTTTTGTATCCCTTCTTAGTTCGCCAAGCGAAACCCTCAGGACAGGTGAGTTCGTCAAAATCACGCATCGCTGAACCAGGTTTTGCAATTCTCTGATGTTCCCAGGCCAGCTCCAATTCAGAAGGGCATCCATTGCTTCGGCCGGGATAGCCACAATCGACTTCTTCGCTTCACTTGCGTATCTGGACACGAAGCAACGCACAAGGGCAGGAATGTCGCTTTTTCTCACCCGCAGTGGGGGAACGTAAATCGGAAAGACATTGAGTCTATAGAATAGGTCCTCGCGGAAGCGACCTTCGGCGACACTCCGATGCAAGTCCTGATTTGTGGCAGCGATCAGCCGAACGTCGACCTTGATCACCCGGTTACTGCCGAGCCTTTCGAATTCCTTGTCTTGCAGCACCCGTAACAACTTCGGCTGAGTTACAGTCGAAAGATCCCCTACCTCATCCAATAGCAGAGTACCTCCGTCAGCTAGTTCCAAGCGACCGACGCGCCGATTGATCGCCCCGGTGAATGCCCCTTTTTCGTGTCCGAATAGCTCGCTTTCCAATAACTCTGTCGGAATTGCAGTACAGTTGACGCTAATAAACTTATTGCCGGCCCGGGGGCTGAGCCGATGAATAGCACGTGCAACTAAATCCTTACCGGTACCTGTCTCTCCCAGCAGCAACACCGTCGCGTCCGTGGCAGCCACCGTCCTCACCTGTCTGAGCAGTTCTTGGAGAGGAGCGCTATTCCCCACGATTCCGTAGAAAGCCTCGTCCCGGCTCGCGGAATCCCGCAGGTCAAGATCCTGGGGTTCTGGTTCGAGCCTTGGTGTTACGGCCGAGGGGGTTTGGAAGCAATCCGTCCTCGTTGAAAGCCCGTCGGATGTGGCGTCCAGGAGCTGAGCGATTATCGCAGCCGCGTGGCGTAAGTACTCAAGTGTCTCCTTTGTCTTCGGAACGATATGAAAACTGCCAAAGCCTATAGCTCCTAGCTTATGACGAGTTGTGGTCAAGGGAAAAACAAAATAGGTACGAACGCCGCGTTTGCGAAGTGACTCTAGAAAAACGGGGAGCTTGGGTTCGACGTCCAAATCTTGGATAAGTACGGATCGTTGATTCTTCCAGGCCCATCCGCATACACTAGCGTGTATGGGCAGGCAGTCGCATATCCTCTCCGCCTCACCCAGCTTCCAAACATTCAGGCGGATGCTTTCCACACTTGAGTCGTAAAGACCCAATGTGACAACGTCACAATTCAAGGCATGATGCAGGCGGAGTGCCAAGGTGGGGAAAAGAGCATCTATCGTTGCCCGGGTGATTGCTAGCTGTGCCAGATCAAGTAGATTGCGATACTGGCCGACTGTCAGATCTGAGAGATAAACGGAATCAAACGCAAGTCTTTGCTCCAGCATATTCTCTCGCGTCCTAGTTCGGATCGGACTACGTTTCACGGTGTCGCTTTTGAGGACAGCGACAAAAACCACAACACCTTGCCCAAGAATCTTCCTGTATCATTCTTGAAGGTCGATCTTGACAACGATCTGCGTTAGTGCTAGCAGGAAGTTAATCATCTGGGTCATGGATAGTCCAGTCACTATGTGGGAACATCACGACTCTGCTTGAGGCGGAGATTTGAATGACAGAGTGTGCCGAAATATCGGCACTGGTGCCGAGCGGCCGGCACCTCTACGCCATACTCTCGTTGGCGAGGCAGGATTTGTCGAATGGCAGTTGTCGTGCGGGGGACCGCCCGCTCCCACCATATAGCCCATCTCATTGCTGGATTCGGCTGCCGTCTGGTCGCTCCTGTGGATCCTGCTAAATCGTGAAAGCAAGTCCTGTTAAGAGCAGGTTATTTCCACTCGCAGTGTTCGGATTTTGTAACGGGTTAAACTCCGCTCGAAATGGGTATGTTGCCGATCTTCATCGATCCTGCATGCGTCGATATAGTGAGATTGACGACGTCAATCGGTTCGGAATCGGGGCAATTTCGCATTTAATTCCTGAAATCGTAACACAAACCAGTAAACAAGTTTGGTCAATGCCGTCAAGTGCTAAACTACCACTTGGCTGTCGTTTTGTCAGGGGGGCATCGTTGCAATCGTCTCTGCCACAAAACGAACGGCTTCGTCTCGAGAGTCTTCGTAGCTTTCGAATTCTGGGCACAGCCTGCGAGCAAGTGTTCGACGACATTGCTCATCTGGCCGCTCTTATCTGTGATGCTCCAGTCGCCGTCATCGCTTTCATCGACGAGCAAAGGGTGTGGTTTAAGGCGAAAATCGGCCTTGAGTTGGATGAGATTCCGCGAGACGGCTCGTTCTGTGCCTATGCAATCTTGCAACCTGACGTCTTGATCGTCCCGGATCCACCCTCCGACGAAAGGTTCATGAGCAGTTTCTTGGTGAAGCAAGTAGGGATTCAATTCTACGCAGGGATGCCGTTAATTATCGATGACGCCCACCCCCTGGGTACGCTAGCCGTGATGGACCGAGTGCCACACCTCTTGACAGCGGAGCAAATAGATGGCTTGCAGATTCTCGCTCGACGGATCGTGCGTGAGCTGGGACTACGACGCACAAGAGAAACTCAATCGCCGCACGGGCGACCGCACCTCGCACAGCCCTCCCCCCAGCGTTTAGTCACCATCTTGATAGTCGAAGACAACGAGAACCTTCGAAACATTCTGCACAGGACGCTCGAAGGCCACGGGTTTTCCGTTCTTGCTGCCGCCGATGGTGCCGAGGCACTTCGCTTGTGCCAGCAGTACGATGGCACAATAGACGTTGTGGTGAGTGATATTGTCATGCCCGGACCCAACGGATTTGAGCTCGCCGTGCGAGTTCATGCGGCTCGCCCCGAGACGAAGTTTTTGTTTATAACGGGCTTTTTTGACCAATTTCCCGAATTGTGTGATAAGTACCGCGGAAGTATCCTGGAAAAGCCCTTCCTTCCTTCGGAACTCCTGCGTAAAGTGGAAGACATACTCAACCAGGCGAAGGCAGCCACAGGTACCGAAGGATAGGCTGTTCTTCATTCAGATTCGCTCGAGTTTATCGAGCTAAAGTAAACAACGTAGGCCACGCGCGCTTCTTCTGGTGTTACCAGAAACAGTCGTGGGCTGGCACCGGCCCGGATTCCGATTGTATTGGGCCATGCTTTGCAAAGTGCGAAAGCAAGTTGACGGTGGAAAAAGGATTTCCCCGATGTTGCTGTGGTGAGCCAGGGCTGGACGTCCCATCTTCAGAGTTCAATCCCGCCGGCGCGACAGCCGCCACGGCTCCCACGGGAATCTCAGCTCCAAGGAAGAGTTGGACGCGTGAGGTCAGGGGGCATACCAGTATCGCAGGTCATGAAGGGCTGCTAATGTACCAGGGAGATCAGCCCCGGTCGACTAATCCCATATCGCTTGATCCTTTGGTAAAGTGAACTGCGCGCGATGCCCAGCTTGGCCGCCGTCGCTTCGATTCGTCCACCCTCGATAAGAAGAACTTCTTCGATGTACTGGCGCTCAATTTGGTCCAGGGTCCTGATGGACCGGCTGGCGACGGGTTCGGGCACTATTTGAACATCAAAATGCAGATCCCTCTCGCTCAGGAGCTGGGCTTCGCGGAGAAGAATTGCCCGCTCCAGCATGTTGCGTAACTCGCGAATGTTACCCGGCCACGAATACGACTGCAATGCACGGACAGCGCCGTCGGATAACTCGATGTGCCCGGCGGACAGGTCGTGCGCCAAGTGGTCAACAAAATACCGAGCCAAAATGGGTATGTCCTCCAAACGGTCCCGCAGAGCGGGGATAAACAGCGGAATCGTACTAATGCGAAAGTAAAAGTCACTTCGGAATTGGTGTTCGCGAACCATGCCGACGATGTCCTGGTGGGTAGCCGCAATCAGGCGAATATCTACGCGTCGATCACGAAGATCTCCCAGGCGACGAAATTGCTTTTCTTCCAAAACCTTGAGCAATTTCGCCTGTACGGCCAGATCCACGTCTCCGATTTCATCGAGAAAGACAGTCCCCTTGTGAGCGATTTCCAGCAGGCCCATTTTGTTCTGAAAGGCGCCGGTAAATGCCCCCTTCTCGTGTCCGAACAATTCCGTCTCCAGCAAGTCGTGCGCGAGCCCGCCGCAATTAAGATCCAGGAAGGGTTCCGCAGCACGCTGCCCGTGTGCGTGAATCCAGCGTACCAGGACCCCCTTCCCGGTTCCGGTTTCTCCTTGAATCAGGACTGGGCTGTCCGCTCCGACGACCTTGTTTGCCAGTTCTTCAACCTTGCAGATGGCAGCACTGCGTCCCAGGAACGGATCTATCTGTTCCCGCCTCTGACGGTCTTTTTCCACCAGTTGCTTCTGCCGGTTGCGGCGATTCTCGATGCTCGATTGGACCATTACGAACAGGGCCGCTAATTCGATCGGCTTGGTCAGGAACTGACTGGCGCCCAGCTGCACAGCTTCCACAGCCAGGTCGATGGATCCGTGCCCGGTGAGAATGATGATAGGTATCGAGGAATCGCTGGCCCTCAGACGAGGCAGCAGTTGCAGAGCGTTGCCATCAGGAAGGCGGTAATCGAGAACCGCCACATCTGGCCGGATTCCACGCCACAGGTGCTCAGCTTCGGCGCAGGTAACCGCACAGCTGACTTCGCACCCTTTCAGCTCCAGGTAAGTGCTGATGGTCTCGCGCCACTGCTTCTCATCCTCCACAACCAGGACTCGATCCTTGGGCATAGCCAGTACCCCCATTTGTGTACGGTTATCACGCTTGCCCCGGAAGCTCCTTGCGCTAGCGCAAATTCGCTTCTTCTGGATACCTTCGTTGTGTCGAATTTCTCCGCGGACCTAGACCGCAGATGTTCGGCCATTTGTAAGGGTTTCCTTATAGGCCGGTCCGTCCGCCCACCTTCAGGCGGCTTGCTGCTTCTCAAGGGGAGAGGACACGGCGACGTTTCGCTGCGGGCGAAGTTCGCCTACGACCGGCCAGTGCTCGCAGGCCGTCGTAATCGGGATGACGGCCACTCGATGTTCAGGCGTACAAACCAACTCCATCCGACGAGAACATTCTTCGCAAAGCCAAAACCATTGGGTAGTACAAGGGTTGCGAGAAAGTTCCGAATCCAGAACAGGGCTGCTCTGTCCGGTACGGACTGGAGACCGAAGGACGAACAGTCTCCCGTCATGGAGATAGCAAAACCGATGAAGACACGACGGATTGGCACACGTTCCGACCATAGGCTTATCGAGCTTGATTGATTGGTGGGGAGATGTCTTTGCTCCAGCGCAAATAAGGGATAATTCTCAGCATCTTTGCCCGAACGCAAACCGCCAGCCATCCGCAGCTGTATCACAGGAAGATTTTTCATGGACTGAAGCGGAGCAGAAGATCGGGAAGCACGGCTTTCCACCGGCAGGCTTGGATCGAAAGCGGTAACCATCACGCGGTCGCGGCACAGATTGCTGATTGCAAATTACCGGGCGCGAGCAATCACTATCGTCAGATCATCTTCTTGTTCACCTGATCTGAATTGTTCCACTGCCTGCTCCACCTTCTGCACGATCGATGCGGCCTCAAGATCCCGGCTCGCGCGCAGCACCTCCAGGAGACACGCTTCGCCAAATTCCTCTCCATTCTTGCCGGTGGCTTCCGTAATCCCGTCGGTATAGATACAGAGGATGTCCCCCGCCTCCATATGAGCTTCGGCCACGGAGCCCTCCCAGTCCCGGAACAACCCGAGTACCGTGGCAGTTGCGGTCAGCCGCTCCACACCTGCTTTGTGCAACAGCAGAGGTGGATTATGCCCGCAATTGACATAGCGCAGCGCTTGCGTGATACAAATCTTACTTGCACCACGGACTGCTAAGCGCCTGTGCCGATTACAATTTCCAGCCGATCGCGTCCTTTTTCCTTCGCCCGATAGAGAGCTACGTCTGCCCGGGCGAGCAGATCCTGTTGCGAGTCCGCGTCCGAACTTGAAGCGGCGCCGACGCTTACGGTGACGTTGATCTCCGTGCCACTGACCTTGATCGGAGTCGCTGCCACCGCCAGCCGGACTCGTTCGCCGCCTTTGCGAATCTCTTCCAGATGGCAATCTGAAAGCAGGACGATGAACTCCTCGCCCCCATAACGTCCGACCAAGTCATACGATCGCACGCCTTGTCCGACGCGTCGGGCGACCTCTTTCAGCACCACGTCTCCGTTCGGATGTCCATAGGTGTCATTGACCTTCTTGAAATGGTCAATGTCCACCATCAGCACCCCCATGGATGTTCGGTAGCGGGACATACGCCGCAATTCCCGGCCAAGCAGGTCGAAAATTGCCACATGGTTCCACAGTCCGGTGAGGGAGTCGTGGGTGGCAGCAAAGCGTAATTCTTCCTGAGCGCCAATCAGTTCGTTCTGCAATTTGAGCACACGTTGACCCACTCCAACTCGGGCTCGCAATTCGCCGATATCGCAGGGCTTGGTGATGTAGTCGTCGGCTCCGGCCTCGAGTCCCTGTATGACGTCGTCTGTTCCATCTTTGGCCGTGACCAGTAGGATGTAGGAACACGGACCCTTCTCACGGCCTCGAACCCTGCGGCACAACTCGGGACCCTCAATGCCGGGCATCATCCAATCCAAAATGAGAAGATGCGGGGCATGGTGTTGCTGAATGATTTGCCAGGCTTGGACTCCGTCTCGGGCGGTGGTTACACGATATCCCCAAGTCTCCAGCGAGCGTTGAATGATTCGACGATAACCTGGGTCGTCTTCGGCAAGTAAAACCTCGCTGCAAGAGCAGCAGACGGGAGTGCACTGTCGGGATACGACCTCGACATTTGCCATTTCGCTCAAAACATACCTCCCCAGGAACCGCTGGTTAATTCAAAAGCAGGATTGAGAACCGGTTGCAAGCAGTCCGGGCACATTCCGTCGTGCGGACGTTGCTGGGAATACCGGGCCAAGGACCTTTTGAGTTTGTGCCAATACTTCCCGTCGGCCCGAAGCTTCCCGCCATTCGGGCGCACAGGAAGAAGTGCCCTGAGTTGCCTTGCCTGAGACACGGCATTTTCCAAACCGGCGGCTCGCTCCGCCAACGTCGTTTGCAGGTCAACAACTCTCGGTCCTATCCGAATTCTGGCGCGCAGTTCTCCGACATCGAAAGCCTTGGTAACGTAATCATCCGTGCCGGCGCAGAGAGCAGAAGTCAGGGCCGAGTTACGTTTGGCCGTTAGAATGATCAGGTACATCGAACTAAGGTCAGAGGATTGGCGGATCTTTCGGCATAGTTGCGGTCCGGTGAACGTGGGCATCACCCAATCGAGGATGGCCAAACGGGCGGAGTCGGGCTGCTGGAGGAGTTGCCAGGCTTCTGCGCCGCCCTCCGCCATTAGGAATTCGTAGCTGGGCGCGAGTATCCGTTCCAGCAGCTTACGAAAGAAAACATGGTCATCAGCAATGAGCAGCTTCACCGTGTAATACCTTTCGGACTTTGCTCATCAGTGCCGTAACCTCGTTTTGGAATGAAGCGAGCAGTTCGGCCGTATGTTCCAGATGGCTCTCACGTCCTCTCTCTTCCAGCTCCCGTGCCTTGCTGGCCGCAGCAGCGCCAAAGTAACTCAGTTCTCCGTTTAGGCTGTGGGCCGTGCTTTCGATCCCGTGTGCATCTCCCGCAGCCACGGCTTGGTGCAGGCGGGCCATGAGCTTCGGGGTTTCCTCGATAAAGATCTCCATGACCTCGCGAAAGAGCTTCTCGTCGCCGCCCAGTCTTTCCAGAGCCTTGTTGGCGTCCCAGGCCACCGGGCGATCGGGGACAGAAATGGAGCCGATATCGGGGATCGCGTCAAGACCGGTTTGATCGAGCCCGTTCGTTTTCTGTGCCATGGTTTTCTCCAGTTCTTCCCGGTTTATGGGTTTTGCGATGTATCCGTCCATGCCCGCCGCGATACAAGCTTCTCGATCCCCTCGCATGGCCCGGGCAGTCATAGCGATGATCGGGATGTGGCGACCCGTGCCTTTCTCTGTCGCACGAATGTGCCCGGTGGCGGTTAGCCCGTCCATCACAGGCATTTGCACGTCCATGAGCACCAAATCAAATTCTTGTTTTGAGAGCAGGGACAAAGCTTCACTGCCGTTGTTCGCCAATACCGCGGTATGGCCTATCCTTTCGAGCGTACGGAGACCCACGGTCTGGTTCACCGGGTTGTCTTCGACCAGGAGGACGTGCAAACTGCGACCGGCTTGTCGCAGTTCGTGACGTGTGACGAGGGTGCGTGGGGTGCCGGCTGCCGCTTGGCCGAATGTGGTCAGAATGGCTGAAAGCAGTTCTGACTTCCGGATGGGCTTGAGCAAATAGGCAGAGATGCCCAACTGGCGGCAGCGGGCCGCATCGCCGATTTGTCCGGTCGAAGTCAGCATCATGATCACCGCGCCTGCTAGGCGAGGATCCTGCCGGATGTGCTCGACCAACTCGAAGCCATCCATGCTGGGCATGCGTCCATCAATGATGGCTAAACGAAAGCGTTTGCCAGCTTCATGGGCTTGTGTCATCGCCTCCAGGGCGGCGAGGCCGCTGTCGGCAGCACTCACGTCCATCCCCCAGCCGGCGGTCATCTCGAGCAATATCGTTCGGTTCGTGGAATTGTCATCCACTACGATGACAGGGAGGTGCAGCAGCTCGGCTTGCAGGATCGGAGCCGCCGCAGAGACGGGAGTCCCGCCTGCTGCACTTAACCGCGCGGTGAAATAAAATGTACTGCCTCGCCCCGCGGCACTCTCTACCCACACCCGGCCGCCCATCATCCCAACCAGCCGGGAGGAGATCGCCAAGCCAAGGCCGCTACCTCCATAGTTTCTGGTGGTGCTGGTGTCAGCTTGGGCAAACGCTTCGAAGATCGATGAGTGTTTTTCCGGTGCGATTCCAATCCCGGTATCCGCGACGCTGAGCTGGAGTTCAAACTCCTGGCCGCATCGGGAGAGGCACTGGACGCGCACCAGTACTTCCCCGCGGTCGGTGAATTTGACGGCATTGGCGATCAAATTGACGAGAATCTGGCGAAGCCGCCCGGGGTCGCCAACCACGCTCACGGGGACGTCCGGATCAATGGAGCAGGCCAGTTCCAGTTCCTTCTGGTGGGCGCGCAGCGCCAGCGCCCGCACGGTCTCAGCGATGGAGTCGTGCAGGTTGAATTCGATGGGATCGAGTCCCAGTTTTCCGGCTTCGATCTTGGAGAAGTCAAGGATGTCGTTGATCACGCCCATGAGCGAGTCGCCCGAAGACTTCAACAGCTGCAGATATTCGCGCTGTTCCGGACTGAGTTCGGTATCGAGTAGCAGGTCGGCCATGCCCAGAACGCCGTTGATGGGAGTGCGGATTTCGTGGCTCATGTTGGCCAGAAACTCACTCTTGGCATGGTTGGCCGCTTCGGCGGCATCTTTGGCTTTGACCGTTTCCTCCTCCGCGCGTTTGCGGGCCAGTTCCTGCGCGTCGCGTTGCAATCTCGCGTGCAGAACGGGGGCCAGGTATTCTGCAATGCGCTCCAGCAGTTCTTTGTCGGCCTCGTCGTAGTCGATGGGTTTATTGGCGACCGCCAGAAGGCCGATCCGTTCACTTTGGTGCAGTATCGGCATGACGAGGGAACGAAGAATCGGCACATGGCCGTCAGGAACGTGGCCGGGTCGGTTGGAACAGAGCAAGGCCTTCTCGATAAGTGCCCTTCCCCAGGTTCCGCCCCAGACCTCGCGGGGGAAGCGCAGGCTTTTGCCCTGCATCTTGCACTCTTGCCAGATCTGTCCTTGCAGAGAAGGAACCAACAAGACACCCTGCTCGTCGATATAGCCGAAAAGACCGCACTCACTGTTCACGCTTTGCAGAACGATTTCCAATACCTTGCCGAACATTTGGTCGTCAGAAACCGTCAGGAAGATGTTCACGAGGCGGTTCTTGAGGGCAAGTCTGGCTTCGGACAAATGCAACTTCTGTTCCGTCCTCTTGCGCTCCGTGATGTCACGGCCACTGGTCACGACGTACGTGCGATCCAGCAAAACCTGTTTCATCCCGACCTCGACCGGGTAGGTTGACCCGTCCTTCCGCCGGTGCCAGCACTCGATCAGCGCGCTCCCTGATTTCTGCAACCCGTCGTTGACCTTTGCCAGCGAGAACCCGGCAGCTATGTCGGGAACACACAGAGACAGAAGTTCTTCGCGGGTGTAACCCAGGTCCAAGCAGGCCCTCTCATTCACATCGAGGATGCGCAGCGTCTCCGGATCAACGACCTGAATGGCATCGTTGGATTGATCGATTAACATTCGGAACAGCTTCAGCGATTCCTCGGCGCGCTTGCGGGCTGTAATGTCGAACAAAATGCCGTCTGCGTACAGCACTCCGTCCATTTCGTGAGTACGGAAAGCACGATCATGGACCCAGATCCACTCACCGTCTTTCCGTTGAATTTTGTATTCCACGTCAAAGGGTCGGTTTGCGGCGAATAGCGCTTGGTTTGCTTCGACGATGCGATTTACGTCATTGGGATGGATCCGACCGAGCCACAACTCTTCTCCCCGCTCGCATATTTCTTGGGCCGTGTAGCCGAGGACATTCTCGACATTACAGCTGATGTAAGAGGTTCGCCCATGCTGGTCCGCTGTCCAGGTTACGTCGGGCAGATTGTCGACAAGTCTCCGGAATTTCTCCTCACTCTGCGACAACACCTGCTCGGCGCGTTTCCGCTCGCTGACCTCACCCTCCAGAGCGTGCATGGAGCGCGCGAGCGCCGCCGTACGATCGGTCACTTTTTGCTCAAGTTCCTGATTGAGCTTCAGGGTTTCTTGCTCGGCTCGTTCACGCAGGGAAACTTCGACCATCGAGCTCCGAGTGACAAATCCGGCGATTCCTGTGGCAAAGATGACTGCCAGAACGCTCAGCAGGAAGACAAGCTTCCGGGTTGCGGCATACGTCAGCTTACTTTCCTGGGCGTGCCGGTCCATCTCCTCTCCCTCGAAGCGTACGAATTGGAGTGGACCCCAATTTTGAGACAACCAGTTAAGCCCTAAAATGCAGCGAAAGGGAAAACTGGATGAGATCTCGAAGGAAGTTCACCAGGGAGTTCAAGCTGGATACGGTGCAACGATTGCGGGCG
>Ga0208038_1000380_pt1 | contig 39352 bp, 46 predicted proteins | sample June2015DPH_16_1_FD_184714 | JGI IMG/M metagenome (GOLD analysis project Ga0208038, IMG submission 184714) | Peatland microbial communities from SPRUCE experiment site at the Marcell Experimental Forest, Minnesota, USA - June2015DPH_16_100... | ecosystem: Environmental > Terrestrial > Soil >...
CCACCGTGAGCAGATACGTGATGTTGCATACCTCGGTGTAGGTAAGGTCGGTGAACTGCTCGATCTTCCCAGGCTCGACCCACGACAGCTTGTCGAGCCCGTCGGCGACGGATTTGTCGACCGTCTTGAACTCAGAGAGGATTCCTGACATTTGTTATCCGCCTGTCGTTGTCGTCGTCTTCACGGCAGTCGTCACGGCTTTGGTCGTGGTGGTGAACACTGGCGGCGGCGGTATGCTGATGCTGACGCTGGTCTGGGTGGAGACCGACGTGCTGGTCGCATGCCCTGCGAGGCCTCCCATCAGCCAGAGGGCCGCTATGAAGCCTATCATGGCACCCACTGCCAGGACGAGGATCCAGACCCATCTCGGTATCTTGTTGGCCGCCGCGTGCATGGCCCTGATGGCGTCCGCCTCCACGTTGGCCACGATGTTGCCGAACCATTCGGCCTGGCTCTTGTCCTCGAAGAGGGCGGAGGGGTTGAACGTGTCTGCGGCGACTTCGACGTCCCTGGGGTTCAGGCTCTCGAGGACTTTCGACGCGACCTCTGGGGTGAGCGCTTCAGGGTCCGCCGCTCGTGGTTGAACCTGAGGCGGTTGCTTCTGAGTCTCCTTTTGTGGTTCTTCCAGCGTCACCGGCACTTCGTTCTTCTTCTCCTGTTTCCTCTTCTCGCGTTCCTCCTTCAGGAGCTTCTCCAGCGCCTTGAGCTGGTCGCCGTCCATCACTTTCGGCCTCCTTTCTTCTCTGCGAGCAAAGTGGCACCGGGGCGGTCGGGCGTCTTGTGATGCGACCTCTTCTCGACGGGTACTGGAGTGTGCACCTTCGTAGATACTTCGGTGTGTAAGGTTTCTACGGGAGTAGGTGCCTTCATCATCGACTCCACCTTCGCCTCTGCCCTCTGCCGCGCCTCCGCTTCCACCTGCGCGCGCGCCTCTGCCGCTATCTTCTCTTCGCTCAGCTTCGAAGCCGCAGCTGCCATGTCGCCGGCCCTCTTCTCTGCGTCGGCTATCCGCTGCTCGAGCCCGGCCCTTTCCTGCTTGGCGGCTTCAAGGTCCTCCAGTCCGTCCGACTGCCTCCCCAGCTCGGTCAGCTTGCCGAGGAAGATGCCCATCAGGTAGGCCTTCCCTTTTCTCGCTATCTCGGCTATCGCTGACTCGTCCAGGGTGTAAGCCACCTCCGGGCAGACCATGTACGTATAACCGCGTAACCCCCTGACCTTCGATATGATTGGCCGCCCCTTCGCCCACGCAAGGACCTTGTTTCCCCTGGGGACCAACAGGACGTCGTTCAGGTCGAGGACCTTCTGGACCCTGAGGATCCCGTTGTCGAGGTAGAGGGCCTTGACCTTCTTGGGCTTCCGGACGACCGCTGTGGCCGACATGTCCTAAGCTCCTGCCGCCACCGCACCGATGCCGCCGCCCCCGACGCTGCTCTCTAGGGCCTGGATCAGGTCTATGATTATCTGCACGAAGTTGAAGATCGCGTCGGCTATCATGGCGACTATCTGGTACGCGTTGGTCCAGAACCCCAGTAGCCCCTCGAAGTCGAACTGGACCACGTAGAACAGGTTGAGTATCAGGATGATGATCCCGAGATAGGGGAGGGTAGCGATCACTATGCTCAGGAAGATGATGAAGGCGTCCACCATGTAGCCGAAGGCGTTGACGATCCAGCCGAAGCCCAGCTTGTTCAGCCAGTACATCGGGTTCATTATGCCCGCAAAGAAATTCGCTATCCCGCTCAGACCGCCCCAGACGGCGTTGGTGAAACTGCTCTGGGCAGAAGAGAATGCGTTCTGGATGGAACCAAAGACGCAACCCAGCCCCAGGAAGCCGCAGTTCGTCGGAATAGCCGTGCAGCCGTTGCCAGTCTGGACCAGGACCCCAGCCGAAGTGTAGCTGCTTCCGCCGATGACCGCTGACGCTGCGAAGATGTAGGACCCGTTGTAGCTTGACGTGAAGCTGATCGAGGCATAGCCGTCCGACTTCGTGACCGCCGACCCTATGCTCTTGTATGCGGAGGAATTGAGGGCGTACTTGAAAGCCACGCTTATGCCCGAAATCGGCTGTCCGGTCGTGAGGTTCTTCACGAAGGCGGTCAGGGTGAAGGCGTCCCCTATGCTCACGCAGGTCGAACTGGAAGTCATGCTCAGGGTCGTGAGGCTGTAGCTCCCGCCGTTGGACCCTGAACCGCTCACGGAGAAGTGGAGCGAATGACTTGTCGCGCCTATGTGGTTGCCGCCACCAGTGTAGTTCATTATGACTTCGACCGTGTAGACTGTGTAGTTGCCGGCTGGGAAACCGTTGTCCTGGATCACGTAGATTCCGGCCGCGTCCGTCAGCGCAGAGCCTATGACCCCCTGCGTCAGGGGATTGCACGAAGCCAGCGGGCAGTAGAGCTGGACCACCGCGTTCTGGATCGGGTTCCCGTTAGCGTCCTCCAATGCTCCTGAGAACGTGAAGAACGTCGCAGGAGTCCCAGAAGTGGGAAGCACCCCGAGGGTCAGGGTGTCACCAGCGGCGGTGACCGTCATGTTCACTCTGTTGCTGTTCTGCATTATCAGGTTGGGGTTGGTGTAGTTCAGGAAGGCCCAGACTAGATAGCTCCCCACAGGGAAGCCTGGGCTGGTGGCGAACCCCGTTATCGAGGCAGAGTAATTACCGGACGCGGCGGTGGCGAAGGCAGTCATTACGTGACTGGCCCCGGTCAGAGAAGATTTGTAGTAGAATGACAGGGAGACCGCAGAATAACTGATGCTACCGTTGAGACCCACCAGATGACCGGTGAAGGTGAAGGTAGAGTGGGTGCTGCCTGTGGCCGGGCTTATCCAGAGTGAAAGCCCTGGGGCGACCATGGGGACTACCGGACTGGTCGCCAGAATCGCGCTCCCGTTCCAATAGACGGTGTAGGCATGGTACAGGCCTGCGAAGAGCGGCACGCCAGGGAAGTAGTAGCCGCCGCTGGAATTTGTCACGGCGTTACCCAAAGCCCCATTATTGTAAGGCGAACAGCCGGAAGTAGGGGGGGTGCAGTAGAGTTGGATTTGTGCGCCTGAAATCGGGCCGCCAGTCGAATTGGTCAGGAATCCCTGAAAGCTGTAGCTGGTGTCGTTCCAAAGCGGCCAGCCGCCCTGCGAGACCCAGTGCTTGCTGATGATGGTCAGGTTGTCGCCGGAAGTGGCATGCGCTGGGGCCGCTCCGAATGTGAAGGACAACCCCAACAGAATCGTGAGAAGAACGATTATTGCTCGATTGGCTCTTCTCTTCCGGTGGAGATCGTTACTTCGCAAACCCGTTCACCATCTCCCTGAAGCCCGGGCGACGGAACAGCCTCTCGGGGAACCTGCAGCCTTCTACTCGTTCGATCTTGACGTAGTGCTTCGCGGGGTCCAGCTTGCTCTCGTCCTTGAGCTCCCTCCAGGCGATCCAGAGCCGCCCGAGGAAGAACAGGCCTTCGGACAGGTCGTTGAAACCCTGCCCCAGAGAGGTCTCGCCAAACCACTGCGCCAGCTTCGAGCTTGGAATCTCCGACCCGGTCCATCCATCGCTGCTGACTTGCCTTCTGGCGAGATAATGGTTCCTGTAGTTGTTGTGGGCCTGTTCGTCGGCTATGGGGCAGTCTCGGGCGAAGACAAGAATCATGCAGCCCAACGGAGCCCTTGCCGCCGTCTGAATCCCCGCAACCATTTAGGCAAGTCGTTGATTTAAGCATATCCCGTAGTTCGCGGTCCTCCTACTGTGAAGAGGCCGATTCTAGCCCTTAGGGTCTAATGGGGCCGGAAGTTCAGCACATGCCGGCCAGGTGGATGTTCCCGGGCTGGCAGCCCCAGGTGGACATGAACGCGAAACCCGCAAGAGCCAGGAACGCCGCGATGGTCAGGACTATCACGACCTTATCCCAGGTGGACATGAATGCTGGAAGGCGGCGGCTCCTTACTTAAGGCTACAGCTTCGTCTGGCTCAGGTAGCGCTTTACGAAACCCACCACTGCTATCAGCGCTACGACCGGGATGACGACGAGGACCGCGGCGATGGTGGAGTCGAACGGCGGGTCAGTACAGACCTTGCCCTTGGGGCAGTTGCCGCTGCTGGCGCTCTGGACGGTGATGGTGGGAAACGCGGTGTTGTTCGCGGAAGTAGTCGCAGACGACGAAGTAGTCGTGATGGGTTGCGAAGGACCGATGCTGACCGAGGCACCTTCGCCCTGGACGGACTCGCTGAGCAGATAGACGTGCTGGGTGGAAGTCGCCTTCGTCGTGGCGTAGGAGTAGACGTAGAAGTTGTTGGTGTTCCAGTTCATCGTGAAGGAAACGGACACCGCCGACCCCGACGCAGTGGTGTAGGTTATGACGAGGGTCTTGCCCACGATCTCCATGCCCACCTGAAGGTTCTTCCCGTTCACGGTAGAGCTGGGGATGAAGCCTTGTACAGCCCCACCTTGGTTCCTGAAGCCGATCAGGGCGCTCCCCGCGGAGTTGTCGCAGAAGTCGGCATAGCTGGCCTGGGCCGAGAACAGTTTGCTGTTGTCGGAGACTGTCGAAATCCCGAAACAGAGATAGGTCGACGCAGCCTGCCCCGTGATGTTCCCGGTAAAACGCAAGGTGGTGCCGAGGCCGTAATAGATTGGATGGTAGCTGATGGTCTCGACGTCATACTCATTCGAAGTGCTGCCGGAAGCCAGATTGATTTCCAGCCCTCTGGTCCCGAAGTTGTTGGTCACGCTGGCAGCACCCCCGCTGGTCGTGGTCCACTGAAGGTCTGTGAAGTCGTTCCAATTCGCGTCAGAGACAAAGTTGTACGTCAGGGTGTTGGGCAGGAACGCTCCCTGGTCTATCCTCACGTAGTCTCTGAGACCTAGAGGGGAAAGGCTGTTCCTGTCGAAGGTTCCTTTGCCCTGAAAGAAGAAGCTGTAAGTCAGGAGATAGCCTCCTGCCGGAAGTGGTTGGTTCGTCTCAACCGAGACCCCGATCTCCTTGTCCAGAGACTGAGACCGCGTCAGGAAGGTGATGTTCTGGCCGAAACCATAGCTGTTGCCGCCGGTGTCGGTCAGCGAGACCTGGGCGTATATGCCCTGGGGGGCTGAGCCGCTGTATGTGAACGTCCCGTTCACGTGGAAGTAGGCCTGAAGCGAAGCGTAATTGATGTCGGCCGGAAGCGTGATCCTGGTGGTGTAGGACACCTGGCAGTCGCCGAAGCTGGTCTGATTGAACAGGAAGTAGCCGGTAAGTGCGGTGCTGTAGGTGCTGCAGCCGCTTACCACGGGAGAGACGTTCCCGAGCGGGCTACCCGCAATCCCGAAGGTGTTGATGGCAGGCTGGTTCGGAAGATACTCGAGGAACGTGTAGAGCGCCTGCGCGGTGAGTCCCGTGGCTTCGGTGTCCACGGGGATGAAGCCCGCAGACTCGGGCGGCTGGACCCCATTAATCCCCATGATCTGCAGCCAGCCTGAAACGTCGGCGAAGAGGCCAGCCTGGTTCGTGGTGTAAGAGGCCGGGTCCACGTTCAACGGCTCGTAGGCCGCCATCTCTCCCCCGACGAACCTCCAGTCGGTGATAGGCTGCGGGATGTTGTAGTTGGTGATGTAGCCGATCCCTGGCCACATGGCCGCCACCAGGACGCCGGCAGCCTGCCGGGCCTCGTTGGCCCAGCGCGAGTTCGTCCCGGCCATCTGGCCCACGACCGAGGCCGCGGCCAGGAAGGTGGCCGTGTCATAGGTGGGATAGCTGGCCTGGGCGGTGCAGATGATCGACAGACATACGGTCAGGCTGGTCCCCATCCCGTCCCAGCCCGCGCTGTCCAGAAGAGCCTCGGCCGTAGTCAGACCCCCGCCAGTCAGGGCCGTGTACTCTGCTCTGAGCGCCTGGGTCGCTGGCGTGAAGCCGTTCTTCTGGCCGCTGATCACCCAAGCACCATCCACAGATATGGTCGACCCGGAGAAGTAGATTTCGGGAAAGGCCGCAAGCAGCACTGGTGAGCTGGTGATCGCCAGCCTAGAGATATAGGGAGCTGCGAACTGGGTTGTGGGGGAGTAGCCGTAGCCGTACTGGTTCAGAGGTCCGAAGCTGACTGAAGTATTGCCATAAGGCAGTCTGTCGTAGAAGGATGCCTCCGGGAACGTGCTATACTGGTAATACCAGTTGCTCGAAAGGCTGCTGGCATAGCTCGGGAACATGGCACCGTAGTATTCGGTGTAGGTCGTGGCTGAGCAGGCGTAGTTGCTAGCCGTATGGCAGAGGGTCATGTCTTCCTGCATGAAGTTGGATAGCTTCACGGCCAAGTTAGGGGCCGAACCGCTCTCCTGTCCGCCAGCCACGTAAGATCCATAGCCAAGCTCCGAAAGCAGAAGGCTCGTCACATACGTGATGTGGCGGGAGACGTAGCGGTTCCCGGGAAGGCCGAACGGCTCGGTCACCGTGTAGGTCGTGCCAGATTGGTTCGTATGTATGTTCAGGCCAGAGACTAGAAGGTCGTTCCCCAGGTAGAGGGACATCACTCTGGATCCGGTGGAATAGCTGCTCCATGTCGAATGGATCACGATGGTGTAGACGGTGCGCCAAGCTGTCGAAGCAGGGTTCGTAGAAATCAGGATGACCAGCTTGTCAGTCGCCCCGTTGGTGAGGGTATAGTAGACGGTGTTGCCTGTTGAAAAGGTCTGGCTGACCGAACAGGGGTTTGAGCATGTGCTGCTCGGGGCCCCCAGACCCAAAAAGGAAGTCAAAGTCGAGGAGGGAGCCATTCCGGAGTAAAGGGTTGCGGCGGTTCCACCAGTCCCACCGCTCAGGGCCGCGACCAAAGGCGGAGCTTCGGTGTCAGTCATCACCGCGTCCCCAGAGTACGGGCCTCCGCTTATGACCTCGTAGTGGCGCGCCAAGTTCATCATGTTGTTATCGAATGTCCCTTCCGCAAGCACCTGATTGGGAGCCCAGACGGAATAGTAGGCGAAGCTGCTGTACTGGACTGCGGTGTTCTTCGTCGAGGCCCAGAGGAGGGCTTCCCCGCCATCAGTGTTCTCCCATGCCAGCGACGGGCTGGAATAGGTCGCGCCAAGGATATAACCCGAGCCTATGTTGTAGTAGATGTGGAGTGTGTTGTTCGTGTTCGCCCGTACTAAGAACTCCACGCTGTCCACCTGGGCCGTGCTTCCTGCGGCTGTAAGCCGATGGACTCCGCCAGTGGGGTCTATGAACGCGAACCTCCCGCCCATATCTCCCACTGACCACATGGTGTATTTCCACGAGCCGGTGTCTGCAGTCCCGTCGGACGAACAGATCTGGGGGCCGTTCTGCGGCAGGCCTTGGTCCACGCACTTTGCATCCCAGAAGGTGAGCATAGTGCCTGACCCTGCGTTGAGGTCCGTCATCTGGACGGAGAATGTCAGGCCGGTGCCTGACACGATGTCGTCTTGCGTTTCGATGATCCCTTGATAGGCGACCTGAGAACTATTGGTGGAGCTCACGCTTTGTACGAACCCGTCCTGCTGGTCTATCCACTGGCCGCAACCATAGGGAGTTCCCTGCACTTGCGGGTTCGTCTCGACCGTCTCTTCCCATCCCGAGCCGGTCGGGTACTGGTTGTCACAGCCGTTTTGAGTAATCTTCTGATAGGAGCCTGGGGTGCCAGTTATTGAAGCATATCCGAAACTTGCAAAGTTGTTACTGTCGCCTGGGTAGCTAGTGGTCACGGCGAACGGGAGGTTGTTCGGCGCTTGATAGGATACCGAGCACCCGATTGTCGCTGGGGAACCTGAGCTTGTCAGGATGCAGGTGGTCGAACTAAACGAGCCCGAACCCGATGTTTTCCATGATAGGGTCTCGCCAGTTATTGTGCCCGAGTACCCCGTCACTGTGGCTCTGCAGCTTATGGAGGTCGCCGTGGAGACACTGGCCGGATTGCATGATACTATGGTAGCGGTGGTGACCTGCGTGTTGAAACTCTGGACCAGCGAATTGCCCGATGCCGAGGTCGCACCGTAGTGCAGGTTCGAGTTCTCTCCTGTGTTCCCCGCCGAATAGCCGCATGGAAGGCCGTTGGGAAAGCCGGACCCATACTGCTGGACGGCCTGGCCGTCGCTTGACGAGTAGGTGATTGTTCCGGCCCCAGAATTGAACTTGGCAATCGCGGCGTTGTACTGCCCGACCAGGTTGACTTCGTAGACCGCCGACTTGAAGAACGGAGTGAACATGCCGTACTGCATGCCCTGTGGGGGTATCGTCGTGGGGAATGGTGGCATCACTATCGGGATATTCATCGTGCTCCCGACTTGGGTTCCGAGCGCGTTATAGACCTTCATCTGTCCACCTGTCATTGTGTAGGATGTTGAGTTCTTGTAAGTCGCGGCGAGGTCAAAGGTCCATCCTGCGGCTGGAGCGGGCTGGTTCGTAGAGAAGTTCAACCACGGCCCGTCGAAGACTATACCCGCCTGCTCGTTCCAGACCTCTACCGTCCCTGAGTAGTACCATAGGCCACTCGTACCCTGTGGCAGAGCCACGACAACCACCTGATCCCAACCAGCCAACCAGTCATCAGTCTGCCCAGGGTCACTCGCCCCGCCGAAGATATTCATTTGGATAGAGAATCCATTCTGACCAGCCGCTGTGCTGTTCGTCTGCTGAATGGCGACATTTTGGCTCAGAGTTACCACGGCGCTAGGTTTGACCTCCAAACAGCCACTCTCTGAGACTAGAGAATTATACCATCCTTCATAGTAGGGAGCAGAGAGGACATTGATAGTGAAATGACCTTGGCTGCGGCTGTTACCCTGCATGTCGCCCCCCCAGTATGTCGCCTCTACAGTCCCCCAGCCCACAACATCACCGTGGAATCTGATAGAGCAACTGTTGACCAAGATGTTACAGTAGCCGCCGCCATCGATGGCTCCCCCAGGGGCGGGCACTGAAGACGATGTGATGTCGAAGCTTATCTCTTCCCCTGCAATGGAACCTGTGGCATCAGAGACGGAGGCTGTGCAGGTCGTGTAGGCATTAATTTGAATCGAGGGCGGGAGGCATGACACGGTGACTATCGTAGTACCGGACCCGGGATTGGGCTCGACCAGACCGGTTTGCAACTGCCCCCAGAAGGACCAGTTAGGCCAGGTGGAAGAGGCGTAGCTCGGGTATCTGATACCCAGGGTGGAATTGTTCGACATCAGCCCGAAGTAGAAGTCCTGGCCTCCGTATGCCGGCGCAGTGGGGGCGGCTGCCGTAGCCGATGACCCTCCGAGAGAGATGACAGACAGGGCGGACGCCAGGAAGAGAGAAACGACAAGAACCGCAAGCACCTTCGATTTCCGCGCCCTCTGGTTCGGGGTCACGGTTGACTACTCCATAGAAAAAGAGGGGTTCGCTGTCCCTACACTTTGAAGGACTTGAAGACGTTGACGATGAGGCCCATTACGGCGAGGAGGATGAAGAGCGGGATGATCTGGTAGACGATGCCGATCATCGATGTGATGGTCTGGGTGGTCGTGAAGCCAGGGGGGTCGATTTCGACTTGGACGTAGCCGATGCCCGTCATCATGCACGGGTATGCTACTCCTGCGCTTACCGCTGGGATCTTGTATGAACCTGTGGCAGCTCCGAGGTCGGTGAGGCCTCCGTTAAGGGTCTCCCCGACGTACCAGCCGCCGCCAAGCCCGACCGAAGTGAGGCCGAACCCGTTGACCCAGTACTGAAGGGCTCCCGTGGTGGAGTTGATGGCCCCGACGTATAGGCTATCGCTCGAGATGGTTACGAAGACTTCTTGGCCGTAGTTGATGTTGGCTTCATGCCCGGCTGCGCCGCTGAGAGACCCCAGCGTCGTCTGGTTGGCATACCAGCACGCAGAGCACGAGAAGATCTCAAGTGGAGTCCCTGCGGAAGAGTTCTGGAGATAGTAGACGTAGGCGTGGCCGTTCTCGAACATCTGGACCCTGAGATACTGGAACCACCCGTCACTCTGGGTGTAAGCGATCGGGGCCGCGGTGGATTTGGCGAGAGTGGCGGGGCTCGAAGAGCTGATGAAGTCTACCGTGAGGGCCGAAGTGAGGTTGTAGAACTCATGGGCGGTGAAGACGACCGCGCTCCACTGGGGCTGCGCGGCAGGAGCAAGAGCCGTGATCGTGGGCTCTGTGCTGTTGAAGTCCGCACCTGCGAAGGAGATGGTCTGGGCGGAACCTTGGGCGTAGATGGCTGAAGGAACGAAGAGAGCTAGCAGCGATATTGCAAGAACCGCAGTGGCCAGCCGTCTAGAAGAGGTCCGCATGGCGGGCTCATCTCCTCGATGGCTACACACTGAAGCCCTTGAACATGTCCACTAGCATCTTAAGGACAGCGAGGACTACGATCAGTGGCACTATCGCTATGATTATGTTAATCACAGGCGTTAGGTCGATGTTGGTAGTCATTTTCGGTTCTGATGGTAGGAAGCGACCGTATTTAGGGCATCCGAGCAACCACGTGGTTGAGTCGTTCCCCGCACGGCGAAAGGAGGCTGTTCTGGCCTTGTTCTACTTCACATAGTCGTAGATGACCTTGAACACGAAGTACCCGAAGATGATGGCGATCCCTGAAAGCGAGATGGCCTCCGCGAACTCGATAGGATTGGACAGTATCCCCATGTCGAGGGCTGCTTTCGCCGCCTCCGGGATCAAGGCTGGCTCACCGCTGGGGCTGCCTCTGCCTTCTCCTCTTCCGTCTCGATCAGGTCCAAGTTCATGGTCGGATAATTCGTTTTGAACTCGGAATAGATCGTCATATCGTCGGTCGCCACGTGGAGGACCTTATGCTCCTTGTTCGCGTATTTCCGGGTCTTCGCGCCGAACAGGAGCAGGACTTTGACCCTGTTGCCCCCCTTCTCTTCGACGTCGACCTTCTGGCCGTCGCTGAGCCGTATGTAAGTCCCGATTATCCGCACGCCCTCAGTCTGGCCTCCCCTTCATTTGAACCTTCTCATGTAGGCGAAGATCGCCAGAACTATGGCGAGAACGACCACAACCCCTGCCATATAGTAGGCGAAGCTGTTCACGGTCCCAGGCTGGCCAGGCACGACGTCCGGCGTGTTCTCCAGCGTATCTACGTAGTATCCTGTGTTCCCGACCCCGCTGAAGCCTCCCACCGTCAGGTCATCGTGCGGCTCGAGGGCCACCCTCTCGTGATACTCGTTCCAGCCGTAGAGGAGGACGAACTTCACGTCCGACCTGTGCGCGATTATGTAGTTCCATTCGTAGTTGTACATGCCCTGCGAACCGGTCACGTCGAACCGCATGTACCCGCTCCTGCCTCCTGCCGCGTAGAGGTAATAGTCGTCGTAGCGCCAGAGCGCGCCCACCTCGCCGTCCCCGGAGATCCCAGGGGCGTACTCGTAGTTCTGGATCTGGGCCGTCCCCCCGGAGGAGTCGTTGTAGCTTCCGCCCTCCCAGAAGTACCAGTCGACCGGGTTGGGGACCCCGCCCACGGACCTGTAGGTGAAGACCGAGGCGGCTGGGAGGGAAGGAAGGTAGTTGGGGTTGAAGGACAGGAGCAGGGGCTTCCCGTCCTTGTAGAAGACGATGTCGTTGAAGGGGCGATAGAAGGTGTTCTGCACGTAGTTGTAGAGGTTCGTGTAATCGGCGGCTGTCAGGTCCGTGGTGTTGAAGGGCTCGACCATCACCGCGATCCTGAAGTTCCAGAGGTTCTTCGTGGACTCCACATAGCGGAAGAGGTTCAGGGTGGCGTTGTTGATCCCCTCGTCAAGCCTCTGGTTGGACCCCGACGTGTTGTTGCCCATGCCCCACCAGGACGCGATTATGACAGAGATCCCGGCGCTCTTCATGTTGGAAAGCTGCCAGGCCAGGGTGTTGTTGTCCAGGCTGGCGTAGTAGCCGATGTCCGGCGTATCGACGACTATGCCCTGGTTCGTGTCGTTCCAATGCGAAGTCCCAAGACCACCCGTCCATTTCCATGAAGTCTCGTTCATGCCGTACCAGAGATAGAGGACGGTCCCGACGGGGATGTATCGGTTGTTCTGAGGGTCGAACGGCGGAAGGACTCCTGTCGAAGTGGAGTTGGTGTACTCGGTCGTGGTCTTTGCTTTTGTGATCGTCTTCGTCCCAGTGGCTATCATCGAAGTGAGGGTATGGGTCTGAGTTATCGTGGTCGGATAGGTCGCCGTGGACGTGAGGGTCTGCGTGAGCGTCGTCGGGAACGTGGTCGTCCTAGTCGTGGTCAGGGTCTGGTTCTGCGTCGTAGTGAAACTGGAAGTGACATTCTCGGTCGTCGTCTGGACGGTAGTGAAGGTGGACGTGAAATTCTGCGTGAGCGTCTGAGTCTGTGTCTGAGTCAGGGTCGTGCTCTCAGTGGTGGTGTAGGTCAGGGACTCTGTGGTCGTCGTCGGCTTCGTAGTAGTGGTGGTCGTAGAACTTGTTTCGGTCGTCGTTGTATGAGATGTTTCAGTCTGTGTCTGGGTCTGGGTTGTCGATGTCGTAGTTGTAAAACTCAAGGATGTGCTCGTTGTAGTCGTCGATGTGACCGTTGAGGTTGAGGTTGTGGTGGTCGAAGTCGCTGCGAGCAAGGTGTAGGTGCAGCCGTATGAACCATCGACCGTAGTGATCTTCACGGAAACCCACTCGCCAGAGGACCAGACCGTGCCAGAGACTATATTCGAGTCGGGGCAGCCAACGACATAGTTGACATCGGTATAGACCGTGCAGTACAAGGCGGTGCTCGTGCCAGCACTCGGAATCCAAGAGCAACCGCCAGGGATGACCTGCTGACCGTGAATCATAGCCGAAAGGCTCACGTTGCGGCCAGCATCCCAATTCGCGCTGGGCGTAGCCGTGAAGGTGTTCGAGTACTCGGCGTAGAAATACAGATTGAAGACGTTCCCTGCGGTGATGGGGACAGCGACCACACAGTTCGTACCTGAAAGGCACCCGACCCACTTCTGATGAGGGGGAGGCAGACCGCCGAAGATGATATCCCTTACGACATACAGAGTGGTGCCGTTATCGGCAGCGCCAGAGCAGAAGGTGGAGACATTCCCCGCCCATCCGAAGCCCGTGCAGACCGTCGTGCTCGGAGTACCGAACACGGTGCCTAGGACGGTGAAGCTCAAATCATTCCATACGCCGTTCACGGTGAACGCCTTGAAGGTCTGACTCATTTCAGGCCAATAGTTCACGTTCGAAGTGCCGCCAGCAGACGGAGTGACGGTTGTGGGCGAGGAGCAAGAGCTGGCGCGACAGAGCTTCACATTTGTGGCCGAGCCGGTCAATGTCGCTGCGAACGTAGCGACGGAACCGGCATCAATCGTACACGAATGGATAGCCGTGTGAGAATCGGAGGTGGTGACCGTGCAGAGGTTCTGACCAGAAGAACCGCCCAACTGACCGGTCGGAATCACTGACAAACCAGACGGGAAGTTGCCGCTAGGATTGTATGTGATCTCAGCGGTGAAGGCGTACTGTTCGATGTAATAACAAATCTGAGTGTTGCCGCCAGTAGTCTCTGCGGTGTCGCAGGTGCCCTTGGAATAGGCATAACCGGATGGCGGGTTGCTGAGCGTGGAAGGGAAGCCACCCAAGACCGTGTTAGCGTCAGCCCAGATGGGTGAGACGCAAGAATCACTTACGGCGACGGTGAAAGTGATCGTGCAACCCGTCTGACCTGTCGAACCGTACAGAGTGACGGTGACAGTCACAGCCGTCAGTTGAGTGGCGAAACGATAGCTCCCACCCTGAGACACAGCTGCAGAGGGCGTGTTGTACAGGACGTAATAATACGGGCAGCCTATGGTGTCGTGGCTGCCGGTCGTGACAGGCGAACAGGTGTTAAACTGGTAGGCGTCGGTCGTGTGGCCGGTCCAGGTAAGCGGGTTCGTATAGCCTGAAATCGTCGCGGCGTAGTCGGTGAAGTAGTACGTCGAAGAGCTGCCGCAGTAGTCGGTGGCAGCGACGGTGAATGAAAGCGAACAGAGCGCCGCGCCAGCTGTCCCTGCTAGAGTCGTCGTCAGAGTGAGGCCGGTAATGCTAGTGGCGAAATTATAGCCGTTCGCCACACTCGCGTCTATGACGTGGGCCGTTTCAAAGTAGTAGTCCAGAACGAGGATGACCGTGCAGGTGCCCGACGGGCAGGTCGTGAAGGTTGCGGTAGTGGCAGACGCGGAAGAGCTGTTGAACCGATAGCGGGTGTATGTGCCGTCAGCCTGAACGGTGATAGTGGGGGTGCAACTGGCGACAGCGGTGATGCCGTGGATCACGTTATTCCCCGAGATCGTGGAATCGTTCACGTTGCAGCTACCGCTAAAGACGAACGCGGTCGAGATGGTCGCGCCGTTCTCCATGACATGCAGCTTCAGGTGGTAGGTGACGCTGACGACGGCGGTATAGTACGAACAGACAGAAACGTACTTGTCGGTGTGCGAAGTCACAAACTTGGTCTGTGGTGTGACCGTGCCGGCGCAGGTAGTCGAGCCTGATGAATAGCTCAGGAAGTACGCGAACGCGACGTTAGTGACGTCTGGATCATCGCCTGGATTATCGCAATTCGTGTTAGAGCCGGTCGCGCCAGCAGACAGGGTGAGATACCCCGTCCAACCCGAGGGTGCGGCGAACGTGCCGACATTGACGCAGCTGGGCGTGAAGGCGATGGCGATTACCAAGTCGCCAGTGACAGGGGTGTACGAAGTGACAGGGACCGTGTACGTCGAGCCTATGCCTGTAGTGGCACCGCCTGGAGTGGCGGAACCAGCTGCGGTGGCTGAAGAGACGCCGGTGAACTCCGCACAATTCACTTCAGACGAATGGACCGAGGCAGTGAAGTGTATGGTGATCGTATCACTGGCCCCCCCGGTCGTTATCGTCGTGGACTCGTAGATGTAGCCGGTATTCGACCCAGACGCGGAGCTCTGAGAGGAACTTGACTGAGTCACCCAAGTGGTCCCTATGCTATCCGTCACCGAAAAGGTGGGCGCGGAACTGTACTCGGCCCCTGGGCCGCAAACCAGCAGATCGCCGTTCGTGACCGCAGAGGCCAGAGCGCAAGTCAGAGTCGCACCACTCCCCGCATTATGGCAGTCCTGAACCTTGGTCGAAGTCGCAAAGGCCGAGTGTACTGACGGCAAGACAGCCAGGAAGATCGCAAGCAGCAACAAAGACCACAAGAGGGAGCGAGGATTCACCAAGAGCCACCCAGAGAGCGAAGGAAGAGGCCGCAGACGGCGATGGCTTCAGAGACGGTAGCGATTCTTAGGACGACCCAATTACTGAGGTAATAGCAGGCTTGGCCGTAGAAGCAACCTCCGGGGTAGGACCACGCGGCAAAATTCGTGACGTGGAGGTTCATCTGGGTCGGGGCGAACCAAAGCAGGCCGTAGGTCAGGACCATCACCGCAGGGAATCCAAAGACGAGCGCGGCGACCAGGACCGACCGCGACAAGCTCCAGCCACGGATGACGCCGAAGCAAAAGAGGGAGAGGCAGGCCAGTGAATAGAAAACGAAGGAAGCCATGCCTACGTTGCCAAAGGTGTGATTGACGAGAAACGCCCTGGTGAAGTCTGAATGGAAGGCGGTGAATGCCACGTTGAAGTAGACGAAGACGAAGTACGCAACCGCGAAGACCGTCGCAGCGCCTAGCAGGGAGAACGCCAGCACGAGGCGCGGTTTGACCCTCAAGATAATCCGCCCAGAGGGTAGGAATCCGCGTCTGAATAACTTATCGGCATCCTTTGAAAGTCTGTACGGCCAAGGGAGAACGATTCCGGCTCGATTCGCTCAGAGGATTCCAAGATGAATCAGCGCGACGACCGCGACCATCAGAACGACCCCAAACGCCGTACCTTCGATGAACTTCGCCATACCGGCCCCAACCTGCTCATCTCTGGGCTTCTTCTCCTTAGGTGTTTCGGCCTTCTCCCTGTCCTGCTTATCCCGTTCCTCCTTCAGGAGCTCCTCCAGCGCGTCGAGCTCCTCGTCCTCCACTACGCGAACTCCTCCAGGGTGGGCGTCTTGGGCCCGGGTGAAACCGCGGCCGTTGCCAGCCTCGCCGCCTTTGATCCCTCGGGGAAGGCGTCGTAGACCTTGCCATCAAGCAGCCGGCAACCCCAGGCGCCATGACAGGCGCACTTCCCCTTCCCGCCGTTCTGCTTGTGGTGGTACGGGACCCCTCCCGCGAAGCAGGCGTCCCGGATCTCCCTGAACCACTCGGGGTCGGCAGGCCTCGGGGCGCGAAGGTCCGACTCGCCGCCAGTGATGGCCCAGGACAGCCCGCACAGTGGGACCCGAAGCGCCTCCCCGCTGATCCTGCCAAGGAGGGGCTCGAAGCTGGCGAACTTCACCTTCGCGTCCGTGCGGAACAGGGGCTCGAGGCGGCCGAGGTACATCTCCAGCTCGATGCTGGTCCCGAGCCAGACGTGCCCAGCCACCCCCTTGCTCCTGAACTTCGCGACCCAGTCCGCCATCCTCTCCGGGCGCTTCGTCAGGATCTGGTACTGGTGCCAGTCGGCTCTCTCCATGATCTCGAAGACTTGGCCGATGTACTCGTCCGGTACCTTAGGATGGAAGAGGTCGCTCATCGAGTTCACGAAGACCATCTTCGGGGTCTTCCACTTCAGGGGCTCCCCGAGCCTGCCGGGTATGAGCCTGAGGTCGAAGGCGTGCGCGTAGGCCTTCCGCCACATGCTCCCATGTCCGGGATGCTGGAGGGTGGCGACGTTCCGGGCAATCCTCCGGGCGTAGCACTTCTGGCAGCCGGGCGAGACCTCGTCGCAGCCCCAGACGGGATTCCACGTCGCGTCGGCCCAGCTGATCGCGGTCTCTCTACCCAGGGGTCCCGGCCTCCTTCTCCTCGGTCGGTTGCTTGCGGGGGAACCTCAATATGTTCCCGTCCTTCATCAGTTTGTAGTGCCATTTGTCCGTCCGGTAGTCCCCCAACTGGTCGAAGAGGGAAGGGACTTTCGGAGAGACCATCTCGACAGGCACCCAGTCGCACTTCCCAGACGCGGCGACCCTGAACGGAAGGCCCTCAAGCGTGGCGACCAGGTCGTTGGCCTTCGCCTCCTTTGCGATCTGCTGGCCTACCTCCCTGACGTCTTTGGCTCTCTTCTGGAGCATCCTCGCGATCTCCTCGAGGTAGTTCGCCTCGGCGTCCGCCAGCTGGGCCTCTTCGGTCATGCGGCGACGCCCTCCGCAAGAATCATGGTGTGGTGGTTCTTTCCGTCGAGGAGAGACCTGCAGAGCGCCCTTGCGACGTCGACGGCCACGGCGTTGCCGATCTGCTTCACGACGTCAGTCTTCGGTCCGCTGAAGATGTATGACTTCGGGAAGCCCATCGCACCGGCGAGCTCACACGGCTGCAGCATCCGGAACCTAATGTCGAGGACCTTTCCGTCGACCACCGGCTGTACCAAGCCGAACCGGTCATGCGTCGAGATTGTCCCCAGCGGCACATCGATGCTCTGGGCGACGCTCCTCCCATTGTACTTGACGAGGCATGATTCTATCAGAGCATGCTTCCCCGCCGTCAGGATCGCGGGGACCGGCTCCTCGACAGAACGGGGAGCGCCGTTGCTTCCCTGGCTTAAGATGAAGGGCTCCACGACGCCCCCATAGCCCCGCTGGGTCACGGTCCCCAAAGGATCGTCCACGCTCTTCGCGGTGTTCTGGCCGAAGAACCCCCTGACCGGGAGCAGGAACGGTTCCGCCAGCCCGAACCTCGGCCGACCGGTGACCGCAGGGAGTGGATCATCCACTGACTTGCCGCTGTTCCTCCAGGCCCTCTTCGAGTCCTCGGAAGCCGCGTCCTCCGTCCCGTTGAACCTGACGATGTACGGCTCCACGAGTCCGCCGGCACCGTGGCTCGTGACCGCCGCGAGAGGCTCCTCCGTCGACTGTACCCTGGGGTCTTGCCCGTCGCGCTCGCCGAAGAATGGGACGATGAAGGGCTCCACCAAGGCATGAGCTCCGTCAGAGACTATGGTCGAGACCGGGTCGTCGACCGATCTCGGGGCTCCGCCGCTGGCCTGGCTGAGGATGAACGGGTCCACCAGGGCCGCTGCCCCGCCCCTCGTCCCGGTGATCGTGCGGAGGGGGACGTCTATGCCGTCGACTCCCCCGCCGTGCTCCATCTGGACGATGAACGGCTGCAATTCCCTGCCTCCGAACCGTTTCAGCCCCTCTATGATGCGGCGCGTCGTGTTCGGGGAGAGCGGGCGCTTCCTGTGGAAGATGCTCTGGCCCTTCAAGGACCAGTCGATTATCTCCCTCGCTGCCCTCCACTTCGGCTTGCTGTCTCCCTTCTTGCTGTGGGTCGGCTCGGGCCAGACCACGGCCTTCCTCCCCTTCCTCGCCGCGACAAACAGGCGCTTCCTCGAGGTGGGAGAGCCATAGTCCGCCGCGTTCAGGATCCTGTGGTCGGCGTTGTAATTCAGGCTCCTTATCGCGCTGACCCACGCCTTGAACGTCTCCCCCTTCTTGGACCTCAGCGGGTGCCCCCTCGCGTCCAGCGGACCCCAGTCGGCGAACTCGACCACGTTCTCCACGAGCAACGAGTCGACCTCCAAGAGCTCCAGCCAGCGGAGGACCTGCCACGCCGAGGCGCGTCGCTGGTCCAGCTTCGGCCGTCCCCCTGCCGCCCTGCTGAAATGCTGGCACTCGGGGCTTGCAACAAGGATCTGCAGATGTCCCTCGGGGACGACCTCCCTGGGATTGACCGACTCAACGCTCTGGCAGATGTGCTTCGCCCAGGGGTGGTTCGCGGAGTGGGTGTCGATGGCCTTCTGCCAGTGGTTGATCGCGGTGAGCTCCACCTCCCGGCCGAGGTCCTTGCAGGCAAGAGCAAGCCCGGTGCTCGTCCCTCCCGCACCTGCGAAAAGGTCGACCGCATGGACGACGCTCACGCAGACCAGTCCCCCAGGACCCACTGGAGCTCAGAGATGCCCCCGTTCTTGATCGCGTTCTCGACGCAGGGCTTCTTGGACAGGGCCCGCCGGAGCCGCTTGATCTCGTTCCGGACCTCCTGCTCGGTCTTCATTTGGCTTCGCTCCTGAGCCTGTCGAATTCATCCAGAATCTTCCTCAGGTCCTTGCTGACTGTCGAGAGCTTCCGGTGGGAGCTCACCGTGCTGACCGCGATGCCTTCTCCCTTGATGTAGGGAATATAATTGGTCAGCTTAAGATGCAGCCACGCCCTGACCTGCCTCTCGGTCTTCACTTTAGGACCTCCGCCTTCGTATGGCCGCAGTTGTCGCATGGACACCAGCACCGATAGGTCAGCCCTTCGTCGCGGTGGTCCCAGCATCCCCGAGTGTGGGCCTTGCGTCCTCCAAGGAAGGCGCTCGTCAGAGCTTCCCCTCCCAGTCTTTCTCGCAGTCCTGGTGGAGGTAGACGACGCCCTTGTCGCCGCTGAGCCGGGCCCTCCCGCCATCCTTGCCGCAGACCGCGCAGATGCCCGTGTCCAGCGGAGGGTCTAGTGGACTTGGTGGATTTAGTGGAGATAGTGGAGCAAATCCGGAAGAATCTGCAGAACCCGGCTGCATGAGAGCATCGACCAGCTTTTCTTGTTTTTCTCCACTAACTCCACTAACTCCACTAACTCCATTTATTATTAGACCCAGCCTTCCTGCTACGTCCCTGATCTGGGCCGGGGAGTAGGCGAAAGCGTTCCCCTTGGCCAGCTTCTTCCTCTTTCCCATCCCCAGCTTGGTGAGGACGTTCGACACTGATTTGGAATGGAGCTCGTGCCCCTTCCCCTTCGCGGTCTCCACGATGTCCTTGACCAGGCGCCATTCCTCCAGCTCGCCCGTCCTCTCGCCGACGAAGTCCAGGAGGATGGCCACGACCTCCTCCTCCCGGGTCAGGTTGACCGCCTCGATCCTCATCGTGTCCTCGTAGTTCCTGGCGAACTGCGTCAGGGCCTCCCACTCGCCCTCCTGGCCGAAGAGCCTCGTGAGGACGAATAGGGGCCTGAAGAGTTCGGAGTACCTCGCTGTCACCGGCACGTCGTTCGTCCGGTCGTAGGCCTGCTTCACCGCGAAGGCCTGCGTCAGCCTGTGGTAGTACATCTGGTCGCGGACCGCCTTGAAGGTGCGGGGGTGCGGCTCGGGGTAGTCCTTCTGGACCCTGTACGAGACGAGCTGGATCGCCCTCGACAGGGTTATCCCCCAGAGGCTCTCGGTGCTGCTCATCGCCAGAGGAGAGTAGAGGCTGAAGTCCGTCCTTACCCGCTTCTTGTTGACCTCCTCGTACCTCGGCACCGTGAAGTACTTCGAGTAGGAGGCGTTGAGCAGGGTGATGATCATCTGGTACGAGGGGTGCTTCGGGTTGGTGAACTGCTCCGCCTCGTCGACGCAGAGAGTACAGCGCTCCTCCTCCTTCGTCCTGAAGATCGCGGCCTCGGTAGGGTCCACCATCGGCCGGCCGTGGTAGCCGGCGAACATGACGCACTTCAGGAGGCGGGACTTGCCGGACTCGCTCACCCCGAAGATGAAGATGATGGGGAAGTGGTCGAACACGTCGTAGAAGAAGGTCCCCTCTATCAGGCGCTTGACCACCACGAGTACACTGGGGTCCTTGAGGAAGACGTGGCCCCTGAGCAGCGCGTCGAGCTCCAGGTCGGTCGCCTTCGGGTCCACGGTGGCCCCGTCCCGCAGCATTATCAGGGTCTCCTTGGACATCATAGCCGTCGAGCTCCCCACGGACGGGAAGGTCCCTTCGAGCTCGTAGCCGCCCACCCGGCCCTCGCTCTCGAAGTCGACGAGCCTGAGGGGCTCCCCCTCCTTCGCGGCGACAACGAAGGGCTTCGGCACTATGACGCCCTCGTTCCCCTCGGTCGGCAGCCAGATGCCCTCGGTGAGGAGGTCGCCGTAGAACCCGAACGGCGCGACCTTGGGGGGTATGTCCTTCGTGAGGTCCACGGACTTCGGGATGACGACAGAGACCATCAGAGGACGTTCCTCCCCCTTGGTTGCACGACGACGCGCCTGGCGAGTTGCTCTTTCCTTGCCCGTTCCTCAACGAGCGACTTCTTGAATCCCTCGGCCAAGACGTCCCAGACCTGCTTCTGATACTCAATCACGGCAGCTTCCCTCCTCTCATGAGGGATCGCCCTCCACCTTGCGAGGAACCTCTCCTCCCCCGGCGTCACATCAGACTCATCGACATGGGAGAATCCCCTGATGGTATTCTGAATCATGTAGAGACATGCCATGTCGAGCTCCTTCTCGGTAGGAGGGGGGACAGGCTCTTGGCTCATGTGGCGACCTCCACCTTGACGAACCTCGCCAGCCTGTAGGTCGTCCCGTCGAAGACGACCGCCCCGAAGGCCCTCTGCGCTATCTCGGAGACGTGCCTGTGGTCGAGGTTCCATCCGTGCTCCTGGCCGAGCGCCTCGATCTCGGACGCCCTGCTGGGCTGGCCCTCGCGGTCGTTCATCAGGACGTAGACCAGCTGGCCGGCCTTCTCCTTGGTCGACAGGGAGACGAGCTTCTCCGTGTGGCTGACCCTGACGACCATCTGCTCGTGCTCGAGGTTGAGCTCCGAGGGCGGCTCTGGGATGCCAGGTGGGGCAGGCGCATTCTGGTGCGGAGTTGGCACCCCCAATGCTGGCGCCTTTTTCTGAGCAGCCTCGCCTGACTGTGATTCGTCGGTGTGTAACTTGGTAGGTAACTCCGTAGGTAAGAGGCTCTGCTTAGGTAGTGGCTTAGATACATACGCAGGTATGTGTTTGGGTGTGTAACCATCTTCCAGCTTCGGCACCATCACGACCTTGGCGAAGTCCGGCGTGGAGACGATGAACTCGCGGACCTTCATCCGCTTGATCTGGTCGACGGAGAGGGCCTTCGAGGTCTGGGTGTCGAAGACGTCCTTGGCCTCGTTCTTCTCCATCTCACGGCCCATGATCCAGTACCAGAGGTTCTTCATGTTCGCCTTGTCGAACCCCGTTATCGTCTGTCCGGAGTACCAGCCGAAGATCTCCTTGCTGCGCCCTTGGGCGTCGAGCAGCTGGAGGGCGTCCTTCGCGGGATTGTACTTCTTCTGGTTGACGAAGTTTGGGGCCTCGTCGACCAGGATGATCAGCTTGCGCTCGGTCTTCAGCAGAGCCTCGACCATGCTGCGGACCACGAGCCCCTGCAGGGCGAGGTTCGGCAGCCTGTAGGTCGGGACCCTTGAAACCGGCTGCCTGAAGTTGATGGAGCGGATGTGGGCGAAGTTCTCGCCCTCGAGGAGCTTGATCAGTCGGCCGTAGTCGTAGAAGATCTCGGAGTACATCGACTTGGTGTAGCCGCGTATCTTGCTGTCGGCTAGCTTGAGCTTCAGGTTGTGGCCGACCTCCTCGAAGGTCTTGGTGTCCTGGCAGACCTCGATGAAGCCGCCACGGTAGCGCTCCATGTTGCCCTTGCCCCGGGTTCGCATCCCTTCGAGCAGGGAGCGGAAGACGTCCGGGTCCGTCGATTCTTCGAGGTAGAACGGGAGCTCGGCGCCCATCCCCTCGAACTCCGGCCCGGTGACCTTGGAGTCGAAGATGAGGACCGAGAACCCTTCCGCTCGGGCCTGCTCCATCATGTACTTGAGCAGCTTCGTCTTGCCGACCCCGGTCTGTCCGAAGACGCCAGTGTGGTGTACAGGAATCTCAACGCGCCCGCCCTTGGCGTCGTCGCCGATGTGGATCAAGGGAACCTCTCCGCCCTCTTCTCGAAGGTCTGCAGCTTGCCGTCGATCTGCTTCATCAGAGACCTGATCCCCCTGACTGTGGCCTTGTCGGCGCCCTTCCTGGTTGGCTTGTAGTAGGCCGTCCCTGCGTTGGCGGGGTCAGCTCTCTTGCCTATGTGCGGCTTGTAGCCCGGTTCGAACTTCTTCCGCCACTGCCCGATTGTCGCTGCCTTGACCTGGATTCCGGTCGCCTCTGTCACAAGTGGCGCGACATCCTCGTGCATCATCCCCTTCTTCGACAGGCCGATGCAGAGCTTGACGACGTAGTCCGGGATCTTCATGTGGCGGCCCTTCCCAGCCGTGAACGTCGTCCCGCACTTCCTGCAGGTGTAGCGCCTCGACGCTAGGGAATTCTTGAAGTCGACGTGGAAGCTCGCCTTCGTGACGTCGGTCGATCCGCAGACCCTGCATGCGGGGACCGGGTCGTCGATGAATCTCAGCCCAGGCTTACTCATCTTCGACCACCATGTCGGTCTTCTTGATCCTGTGCACTTCGCCGCAGCTGGGCTGCTCGCCGCACTTGTGGTAGACCCCTATCCTCACCGGGACGCCGTAGCCAGGGTCCGCCCCCATCCCTCCTCCCCCCGTCGACTCCTTGACAGCCAGGTGCTCCCTCACCGCCTTGATCTGCTTCGCGGTCTCGATCTGCTTCCAGTGGTCGGGGATCTTGGCAAGGTGGATGGCGTTCGTCGCGGTTATCCCGTTCCCGATCATCTTCTTGACCGAAGGCTCGAGCTGGTAGTATGCGGTGATCCGGTCCTGGATGTACCCGGTCTTCTTGCCGACAGCTTCCGCCAGGGCGTTGACAGTGCTGTACCTCTTGAGCAGCCTGTCGAAGATCTCTCCTTCGATCACCGGATTGACGAAGGCGTTCCTGTGGGCGTTCTCTGTGACCTTGAGGACCATCTCCTCGTCATCGTCCATCTCCTCGACGAAGGCCCCGACCTCCTTGAGCCCAGCCCTCTTGCAAGCCTCGAAGCGGTGGCGGCCGAAGACCACGGTAAGGAAGTACGGCCCGTTGGGCCGCAGGAGGATCGGCTGCTTGAGGCCCCTCGCTTTGATTGAGGCGGTCAGGTCTACCAGGGTCTCCTCGTCGAGCTCCCGGGTGTTGACCTTCGAGACCAGGATCCTCTCGATTGGTATCAGCTGCACCTGCGATTGCTTCTTCACTTCACTTCGCATCCTCCCACTTGCCGTTCTGCACCAGCCACGCCTTCTTGCGGCGCATCAGCGACTCGATGATCTCGCAGCCCCGGGCGATTTCCTGGCTGCCGACCCCCGGGTGCAGCACGCTCGGGAGCTCCTCGAGGAGCTGTTCGTCGGTCCGCATCGCCAACGGGCCCAGGTCTCCGCTCAAGCGTGAACGGCCTCCTCAGACTGCTTTGTACTGTCGAAGGCGTCGGGAATGGCCTTTTTCGTCCCTTTCGGGCGTCCCAGAGGCTTGTACCCCCGCAGGGTGTTGAAGGTGGGGTCGTGGAGGACCCCCGTCTTCTCCAGAATCACGGTCACTTCATCGCGGTTGACCCTGACGCCGTATATCGCGGGCCGCCCCTTCTTATTCTTCAGGGAGGCGAGCAGCCATCGGATGCTCTTCGCATGAGAGAGGAGCGCTTTCTGCATCGTCATGACGAAGCGGGTTTCTGGTTTCGTGTACCCCCACCCCTTACTCCTCGTTCGGTACGCCCTTCCAGACCACTTGGGCGGATTTTCTGACCGTCAGCTCGGACATGGCGCTCATGGGAGCCTCTCGATTACTCCGATGAGAATCAAGGCGACGAGGAAGATGAGGCGACCAAAGATCATGCTCGCTTCACCTTGGGCGGGGAACTGGCCTCTCTGCCCCGGACCTTGCAACATGGTCCAATTCGAGTTCGGAAACCCGCGACACCCCAGTGGTCCGTATGGGCATCATCGATCTGGCCTCCCTTTCCTGCTGACTACAGCTTGAACCTCTGTCGTCTGCTCGTCCATCGTCGTCTGGTACGGCAGCTTCGTGAGCGTCGGCAGCCTGTCCTTGATCCGCTCGAAGGTGTCGCGGCTGAACTTGTCGTGGTCGGGGATCTCGCAGTAGTCGCCCTCGTGGTGGCGGACCCTGAACTGGCTGTCCTCCTTCTCTCCCTCTTGGATGTGCCATAGCTCATGGATAACGATCTGGGCCTTGAGGGCGGGCTTGACCTTCTCGAAGTTCGCCTTGTGGATTGAAATGATGAACTGCAGGCCAGTCTTGAAGCTGATGGCGCCGGGGACCTTAGAGCACATTCCCGCGATGTGGCTCAGCTCCGCGTTGGAGTAGATGATCGCGAACTTAGTGCGCCTCGCTGGGAAGGTGGGGCAGGCCTGCAGTATCTCGTTCGCAAGGCCTCGGAGCTCCGCCGACTCCTCATAGCGCTCCTTCTTCTCTGCCTTCATGCTGGGGTGCTCACCTCGATGACGATCTCCTCCTTGGTCGCGTTGGAGGACTTCTGCAGGGTCCACATCAGGACCTGGTTCAGCTCCTTCGACTTGTCTGGTGCAAGTTCCTTGCTTATCTCGAGGCCGAGCAGCCGCCCTTCCTCGGCGACCTCCTTCACCGTTCCAGCGGGCAGCTTGTCGAGGGTCTTCTTGAGAAACCCGTACAGCTTCCCGTCGGGGCCTTCCATCGGCAGCGGGTAGGGCTCGCCTCTGACCTTCCATCCGATCGAACTGTGGGCGTTCTCCTGAGGCGTCGCCTGTGCTGCAGTTTCGCCACCTGCGCTTTCCGATGTGTGCGAGGCACCCGCTGCACTCGCGGGCCCAGGAGAACTGTTAGGCTTGGCGCTGGCGGTCTCGCCCGTCTCGATCAGCTCCTCAGCGCTGACCTCCCCTCCTCCTACGAGGTTCGAGATCGCCCGGTTGATCGCGCGCGTCGCCGCCTTCGTCTCGATGTTGTGCACGGTGGGCTCCATCTTCTGCTTGAGGACCTCCGACGCCTGGCAGGAGCCTATCTCCTCGCTGAACCTGCCGTTAGGGGCGAGGGCCCTTGCCTTGACGTGCACAATCCATTCTCCCTTCGGGTTCGTGGGGGTCGCGAACTGCTCCCTCTCGATCGACACGATCTCGGTGGTGATGTTGAAGCCGAGGGCTATCTTCCGCCAGCCCGACCTCTTGATGTAGGTCCTGTTGGAGATGGTCAGCATGTCCGTCTCCTTGTTCAGGATGCCTTCCTTCAACTTCTGGAAGGCAGCCATCGACGCCACCGCCCCGGGGACGTCGGCCAGCACCAGCATGTTCTTCTTTTCCATGGTCAAGCAGAAATCTTCTCCTCGCTGAGGACACCCTTCCACACCACCTCGGCAGGCTTCCCGTCGATGGGGTGCGTCAGGTACCAGATGCCCCGGCCGTCGGTCGCCGGCACGAGGCCCTTCCTGATGAGGTCGACGCATGTCTGGAACGGGTAGCCCCTGACCTTCAGCTTCTCCGTGTACTTCCACTTCTTGATGCCGACGAAGAGACTGCCGATGTAGGCAGCTTCTGAGTCCCAGACTGAGGCCCTGACTGAGTCCCTGACTGAGTCCCAGACTGAGGCCCAGACTGAGGCCCAGACTGAGGCCCTGACTGAGTCCCAGACTGAGGCCCTGACTGAGTCCCAGACTGAGTCCCTGACTGAGTCCCAGACTGAGGCCCTGACTGAGTCCCAGACTGAGGCCCACGCTCGGAGCTCTTCGAGCTCCTCGCGCCCCACTTCCTTCCTTCCGATCGTCCTAGGGTCGAATGGGTGCAGCACCTCCTGGTACCTGAACCCGAGCAGCTCGTCAAACTCCGTCGGCGGGACCTCTTCGAGGACCTTCAGTTCCTTGAAGCCGAACTTGTCCGTGTCCCTGACTATCGGGTTCCCTTGGACACAGTAGATGCTGCAGGGAATCTTGGCGTACTGCAGTGCGTCGATTGCGGTCCTGGAGGCGTGGAGAACGGTATCAGTGCAAAGGGCTCTCTTCTCGTCGGGAAAATCGAACCTCGGGACCCTGACGGCTTTCCCAATGTTTTCACGATAATTGATGGTTTGTCCCGTCCTGAAGTCCCAGCCGTCGGGCTGGGCAAGCTTGTAGAACTTTGTGAGGGTCACTTTGAAAAACTCTCCTTGATTTTGGCCGTTACATCCGTCAGCAGTTTGTCGAGGTCGTCCCCGGCGAACGTCTTCTTGCCGAAGGGCAGGGGGTTCATCCTGCCTCCCCTGCTGAGCACCGCGACGTAACCGGACTCCGCCTTGGAGACTTCTAGGGTGAGGCTCTTCACTTTGGGGTCTCCACCTTCGTATATGAATCAGAATGGGGAGATTGTGCGGGCCCCTTAGCCAAGGCTCCCCCCCTTTGATTAGACTGACCGTTCCCGAGGATCCTGTAGAACTCGGCCTCGTACCTGTCCATCTCGTCGCAAAGCTCCTCGTTGGTCATCTCGGAAAGCGGCTTCTTGCCGAGCCACTGAGCAGGAACGACAGTGCTCAACTTACCCCTGTCCCTCCTTTCTCTTTCGTTCCATCTCGGCGATGCGGTGAGGCTCGCAGAAGCTTTCCCCACGAGGGACATACTTTACGCACCCCACGTGGAGGCACAGGTGTTGGTACTCGCTCATTCCTTCTTGCCTCCCACCACTTCCGAGAGCGCCTCTCCAAACTCCTTCGTCGTCTCCTTCAGGTAGCGCTTCCAGGTGGAGAGCTTGAACGGGTCGGGCCTCTGCTTCTGCTGGGCGCTCATTTGGGGACCCTCACCTTTGCCTTGACCGGTTCTGGATAGGCCCTGATGCAGCGCCTCACCGCATGGGAGATGTTGGCTGCCTCGCCCGATTCGACAATTCTCCCGAGCTTGTCTTCGTCTTCGTCCTCAAGGGTGATGCTCAGATTCTTCATGAGTTATCCGACACCAGCGTACTTGTCGGAATGTTATATAACATTATCGGATAATAGACGCTTTGTCCCACTCGGCCTTATATCAGCAACACAGCAGTATGCCCGACCTTGGTCAAACGGAAGGTCTCTGTCACCATCGACCCGGAGACTGCCAAGTGGGTCGACAAGCAGATTCAGGAGAAGCGGTTCGCGGACTTCTCCCACGCCGTGGACCTGGCGCTCGCCATGCTCAAGCACTCTGATGAAAAGCGACCTTCACAGTGAGGGACTGCAACCCGAGGAACTCGTCCAGCTCGTCCCCTTCGAGCGCCTTCAGAGTCAGACGCGCGTCGGCCTTGAGCAGCTCGGCCAGATGCTCCTCGAGCGTCTTCCCGTTCAGCCTCGCCCAGAAGCTCAAAATGTCACGGGTGCTGTCGGCAAGTTCGACCTCAACCTTCATCGTAGACCCAGACAAACCGCTGGGTAATATGGAGAGCGAGTTCAAAGCCGAAACTGGAGGGGGGAGGGCAAACGCGACAGTGTCAACTTTACGTGTGAGAATCCGATACTCCCAGCCGCCTCTTCATCTCCTCCATCAGCGGGAGCATCTCATTCATCGTCTTCTCGAGCTCCATCCCTTTCAGCTTCTCGTGGTCGAGGTCGGCTCTGAGCTCCTTGAACTGCGCGGAGTGCTGCTCGTCCTTCGCCTCCATCTCCTCCTTCAGGCTGAACTTTTCGTCTATGGTCAGATGGGGGACCGCTACGACGTATCTCTCTCTGATGTGAGCCCAAGGTATCTTGTCATAGGCCTCCCTGTGGCCCATCAGGGCCTCGGCCTCCATGTCACCATGCAAAGGACAGGCCGGGAAATTCGACTTGAAGAACTTCCGATAGCCGTGGGCGGCCTTGAACCCCCCGTCCTTTGAGGTCGAGCAGATGCCTGCCTTCCTCTTCAGCTTCTTCAACATCTCCGATGTGTTCTCCGCCCTCAGAGGGTGCGCCTCCTCCGGATGCCAGAGTCCCCCCCTGCTATGATCTGCTTTGTACTCCACCTCCCACATGTCACGCATGACCGGGGAGTCTGGGGCGAGCACTTCACCCACACGTTCCCTCAGCTCGAAGGTCAGCCTCAAAGCAGCCACAGCCTCCGGGGAGATGAAGGTCCTGTACTCCTCGGGCTCGCCCGGGTACACGGTCACCGTGGCCGGTCCGTCTCCGTCGAACATAACGTCCTTCAGCTTCATGTAGCCATACCCTCCCCTCGAGGATGGGAACCAGAAGACGCCCCTCCTTCCGCCAAGGGATACCAACATCGACACGAGGGCCTTCTCTCTGGGACTGGCGACCGCCCACATCCGCCTGATCTCCGAGAGCTCTGGGGCCCTGTCCGCAGAGACCTTCTTCCCCTTGGGGACCAGCGCCTTCAGCTTCTTCCATGACAGCTGCACCTCGTAGTAGTCGAGAAAGGACTTGGTCGCAGACACCAGGGTCTTGATCCTCGCGCCTCCGGCCTTCGACCTGTAGGCGACGATTGAGTCAGCGACCAGCCGCTCCGCCTTCTGCCTGTCGGTCTTAGCCAATGCAAGGAAGGCGTCGGGGTCCCCCACCAGCTTCCTGACCCACTCGGCATAGCCCACTCTGGTGGCCTGGGAGATCCTCGTCAGGAGGAAGGAATCGAACTCGGACATCCTCGTCGCGGACTGGACCTGCTGCACTTAGGTAGGGTGGGACTGGACGCGTTTTAAGGGTGGGGGGGTTGGTGAAATTAGGGTTTGGAAGGGTCCAGACCCGAAAGGGTGATAATGCGACGTGCGGGAGACAAATGCGCGCAGATGAAAATAGGATATGTCCTCCTCGACGGCTGTGCTGATAGGCCGAGCCCGCAGCTGAACTTCACTACGCCGCTCGAAGCAGCGTACACGCCGAACCTGGACGAGGTCGCTCGCAGATCCAACCTCGGTAGGGTAGTAACTGTGGGGCGGGGAGTGGCCCCAGAGTCCGACATTGCGGTCTTCAACATGCTCGGTTATTCGTTCGACAAGGGATATCCGGGCAGAGGTGTCATTGAGGCGGTCGGGTTAGGTCTCGAGGTCCGTCCTGGAAACCTCGCTCTTCGGGCAAACCTGGCCTCAGCTATGGGGAGGCGGATTCTTGACAGGCGGGCAGGCAGGAACCTTACGCAGCAGGAGGCGATGAGGCTGGCCGAGGGTCTGAACAGCATCAGGTTGAAGGGAGCAGAGCTGGAGTTCCGTGCCACAATATCATACCGGGGCGTATTGATCATCAGGGCGGATCAGCCGCTGTCGGCAGAGATCTCGAACACAGACCCCGCTTATTCGAGCGTAAGGGGATTTGGGGCTGCAAATCCCGCAGTCAACCGTGAAAGCGTGCTGACTGCAAGACCGAAGTCCGAGACTGCCGCGGCGAGGAGGGCGGCGGACCTTGTCAATGAGTTCACCGTCAAGAGCACTAAGGTCCTGTCCGAGAGCGAGGTCAACAGGGAACGCGTGCGGGAGGGGAAGCTTCCGGCCAATTGCGTGCTGCTGCGCGACGCAGGAGACCGTGTGCCCGAGGTCGAATCCTTCGAAGAGAAGCACGGGATGAAAGGCACAGCCCTCGTCGAGATGCCCGCCGAGGTCGGCATCGCGAAAATCCTGCGGATGAAGATAGTAGCGGTTAAGGACAGGAATGACATGATGGAGAAAGCGACCCTCTTCACGCGAGAGCTACGCGAAGGAACAGTAGTCTACGTTCACATCAAGGGGCCGGACGAGTTCGGCCACGATGGTGATGCCGTAGGTAAGAAGAGGATAATAGAAGCGATCGACAGGGACTTCTTCTGTGCCATGGTCGATCGCGTCGGTGATGTGAAGGTTGGAGTATCTTGCGACCATTCGACTCCGTGTACTATCAGGATGCATGCAAGCGATCCAGTCCCCCTTCTGATCAGCACCGACTCAAGAGGCGACGGAATGCGCTTCACTGAGAAAGGCGCTAGGAAGGGCTCGCTTGGGACGATCAGGGGCAGGGAAGTCCTTCGCCTGCTATCGAAGAATCCAGTCCCAAACCGGGCCTCTTAACGCTCCACAAGACGGAGAATGCGTTCTAACGTTGCATCGACGCTTCCATCTACGAGTCCCTCCCTGATGCGACCCGATGCCTCAAGTCGACGTACATGCGGATTTCGTCTAGGAACCTTCCATTCCGCAACATCTTGCCTGGCACCACCCCGACCCTCTTGAAACCGAGCTTCTCGTAGACGTGAATCGCGACCCGGTTGATTGCGAAGACCTGAAGCTCTACGAGCCAGACCCCTTTGCGGAGTGCTTCCTCCAGTGCCGTCTTGGCCATCATTTGGCCGATCCCTATCCCACGGCACTCGGCCAGGATGACGATGCCGAATAGTCCTGTGTGCCTTTCGTCTCTCGGTTTCCGTCTGGAGACATCACAATGACCAACGATCTTTCCGCCCACGAACGCAGCGACGCTGACCACCTCGTTCTTCTTCATTCCGAGCAGGATTCTGTCAAGAAACTTCTCCTCGTCTGACTTCCTGAGTCTTCTGTCCAGAGAGGTTATCCCAAGCTCAGGGTTCGTTCTCCTCTCCCTTACAACGGCATTCGCAAACTTCAGGAGTTCATCCAGGTCACTCCTCCGGAGGGCCCGCAGCACCACTTGAGTTCCGTTATTTGCGGTGAAGGTGACATATGTCCGCCTATACTTCATCGAACCGGGAGCTCTGCGCGTCTTCCTTGAAGGTTTCTGCCCCTGTTGGACTTGACCGTGTGGTCTTTGGTCGCGCTGCCGCCCGTCGGAAGTCTTCTAATCTGAGCCCAGCGATCTATTGGACATGGCGCCTTATTTCATCTATGTGCTGGAGTGCTCTGATGGAACTCTGTATACGGGTTACACTGTTGACCTCGAAAGGCGTCTTCGTCAGCACAATGCCGGAAAGGGAGCGAGGTACACGCGGTCAAGGATGCCTGTGAAGCTCGCGTTCAATGAGAGATACAGCAAGAAAGGCGATGCGCTTAGACGTGAGATTCAGATAAAAAGAATGAGCAGGAGCTCGAAGCTCCTTCTCTGTGCCGGATATCCGCCAAAGCCAAGGCACAGCCTACGCTAGCGAATACGAACCACCTGATGCTCCACTGGTGTCGCTGTTCTTACTTGCCGACGACTATTTCGATCGAGGAGATGTTCCGCATTTCGGCGCCTTCGCCGACGACCTCGGTGTTGATGCCGATGTCCTTGACTTTGTACATGCCGTTGCCGAGCCTCTTGGTGACGATTTCTGCCACGTCGACTGCTCTGCCGATTGACATTCCTCTTGCCTTGACCACGATCTCTCCGGCTTGAGTAAGCTGGATGAGCGCGCTCATAGCGTAGCTCATGACCGGCTTCTTGCCGACGAAGATGTGGTTGGGCGGCGCGCGCTCGCCTTGCATTTGGCCGCTTGGTTGCTGAATTGCTGGTGTTGGCGCCTGCTCTTCAGAGTGTTCCTCTGATTCGTCTGAGTCGGTTTTTCTCTTTGGCATATGATTGACCTTGTTCGCCACGACCCCCGTGTCGCGTATTTAATCCTATGGGGGTAGGGATTCTGTTAACTGATTAGGTCTCTATGGGTCAACTCGTTCGATCATTTTCCAAAGTCCTTCACCTTGGTTCTTCCAGAGTTCTTCAAGCTGATCCCCGTATTCCCGTCTGCTGATGATCCTTTCGAAGTGTAAGCTCGGATCGGAACTCAGTCCTAACATGAGTGCTGTTATTTCGGTTGCGAAAGCCACATCGTCTCTCTGCAAATACACCAGATGAATCTCCCAACCGTCCCTCTTCAGAGCTTCAATCGGTTTTACGATACAGTTAGTGTTGATGTGCCTGCGGTCGTTCTGGATCGAAAATGGGATCACCATTAGGCCGCAAGACCACCTACTCGATTTGCGGATTGCCTTGTCGATGACCCTCAGAACCTTCTCCCATTCACAGAAACCAACCCCTGGGCGTTCTTGCGCGGATGAGAGGTAGATGCAGATTCTCTTTCCCTTGTAGACGTATATGTTCTGAAGCTTTTCCGTCAGATGCGCATCAATCATTGCCTGGATCGTCTTCGTCTTGCCTGAGTTCCTCGCACCTGCCAGAATGATTACTTTATTTGGCAAGACCCTCAGTCAGCGATGAGACGTTATTTGAGGCTGTCCTATCGTCATTATTGCTTCTAATAGGCCCATACTTGGCATGACATGGGAATCAGGTCTAATGACTTGCGCATCTTGGCCAACATAAGGGGAATTGACTCCTCGAATGATGGAAATTGCTTTAAAGTCATAAATAGAGCGCCTTGTCACTGGAACTTGACCATTATGAGAGGCAATTACGAATCAGCTGGGCCACTGACGTCGCTCTTTCCAGACCCAGTGGCAAAGGTCTTGGATCAATCACTCATAGTGGGCAACATGGAACAGACCACATCAATGCTCGCAGAATCAACCGGACTCACGTTCAAAACAGTCAAGAAAGTGGTCGAGAAACTGGTCGAGAGGGGATTCATGGCTCCCACCAGGAAGATCGGAAACGCCCAAGCATACAAGTTCAACGTGGAGAACGACCTACACGAGCTAATCGAGTGGGCAACGAAGTATCAGTTCTCCAGAGACCTAAGTTAGACCTTCGTGGTCTACCCATTTTTTTATGTTCTTTTCGTAGTACACCTTAGACCGTCTTTCTTTGTCGGTCAGAGGGACATATACGATTGAAGTTGGCTGAACTGGAAGGGTCTCATCAGCTTCCTTGAGGAACTTATCGAGCGGTGGTAGGCCTACTTGCTTCCTGAAGTTATTTGCAATGATCAATCCAACCCTCATCGATTCGGTCTCGTGCAACGCGCATATGTGATCCTCTCCATCGGACTTGAAGATGAGAACCAGCCGGTTCTTCATTCGGTCGCAGACTTTGAGAATCGTACCGCGTCTGTCCTTCGGGAATGACTTCATCATATTCGTCAATTGGGTGTGCCCGTTATGGGAGATGTTACCTGCTCTGCCGAAATACTTGAGCGTATACAGCTTATTGAGCACGAACCCGGCTGCATACTCCTCCTCAGGTGTTGAAAAATAACCTGACAAGCCTACATTGGAGTAGAATCCCATCTTATTAGCCTTTTTACCCTTATAACGCATATCATGGATTCTTTGATTTTGAAGCCTAAAGAATACTTATATAATGTGGTATCCAAACGGCATCCATCGGGATACCAAATGGCGTCATGCAAGTTCTGTGGCAATGGAAGTCTGGCCAAGAAGGGTTTCGTTCTCGGGAAGCAATTCTATGAATGCAGGGATTGTGGTCGTCGATTCGTCGAGAACGGCGCATATGTCAAAATGCGGACCAAGGCAGAGGTCATCAGCGCGGCTTTGTCGATGTATTTCGATGGCCTCTCCGTAAGGAAGGTCGAAGGTCAGATTGCTTCTCTGTTCGGCGTCAAAGTCAGCCATGTCGCAATCTGGAAGTGGGTGTTGAAGTTCTCCGAGTTGGTCGACGCATACACCTCAACACTGACGCCGGACCTTTCAGGTGAGTATCATCATGACGAGACGGCAATCAAGATCAAGGGAAAGGAAGCCTGGTTTTGGGAAATGGTCGATGAACGGACTCGTTTCCTTGTCGCTGCTCACCTTTCTGATACTCGAACCTTCGAGGATACGGTCAAACAGTTCCGGCGCAGCGTTGAAGTGGGGAAGAGGAGGCCCAAGACGATCTACGTTGACGGTTCCTTTGTCTACCAGTCAGCCTTCAACCGTGTGTTTTATTCGAGGTACAAGGAAGACCAAGTTCGATTCGTTCAGCGAGTGGGTATCAACGCCCGGAAGACAAACAATATCGTTGAGCGGCTTCATGGCAGCCTGAAGGACAGACTGAAGCCAATGAGAGGTCTGAAAAACAAGGAATGCTCCCGAAAGATACTCGAAGGGTATGTCGTGCATTACAACTACTGCAAGCCTCACAGTGCGCTTGGAGGACGGACTCCGGCAACAGCCGCAGGAATAGAGTCATTGGGTAGATGGAATGATCTGATTGTTCAATCGATAAGGCACAAGGCCAAGGGAGAGACGAACGGTTCACAGAAGGCCCCGGTAGTGATAGCTGGATGAACAAGCGCAAAGACCGGGTGCAAGTGACTCTGCCCACTGGAGTTCTGAGCGTGGTTGACCAACTGACTGACGACATGGGCGATAACAGGAGCGAAGTGGTGCGGAACATCGTCATCTCATATTTATCAGACAAGGATTTGATACCACGGAAGGAGAGAGGCAAAGGTGCCCCCAGCGCGGCGGAGAAAAGCCATGACTGAAAGGCAGAAGGACATTGACATTCTCGACGATATGCTTGTGGCCCTCGTGGATCTCTTAGAGAAGAAAGGCGTAGTTACTCATGCTGAATGGGAACGTCTTATCAAATCCAGACTGAAGGACGCCCACAGTTTGACAGATTTCAAGGACCTGAGGTGAAACCCTCATTTGAGTGAGCAAAGACGATTGCCTGAAGACGAACCGACGATAGTCTTGAGCGAGGCGCGGAGTCCCGAAATCGAAGATTACATCACGAAGAGGATGATCCGTGCGACCCCAGAGGAGCATGTCCGCCAAATAATCGTTCGCAAACTCGTTGAAGAGTACGGCTACCCAACTGCCGAGATACAAACGATACCGGAGTTCTACATCAAGAAGGGCAGCAAGAAGATCGGGCCGGCTGATGTTGTCGTCTTCAGAAGCGATAGGAAGACCTTCGACAATGTATACATCATCGTGGAGACAAAGCGGCAAGAACGTAAGGATGGCTTGGACCAACTCCTCTCGTACTTCGCGCCGACCAATGCCGAATTTGGCGTATGGTTCAACGGACGAGAGGTCATTTACATTCAGAGTCTGAAAAAAGCCCCATACTACAGAGAGATTCCAGACATTCCCAAGAAAGGAGAGACGCTCGAAGATGTCGGCCTCTATCAGAAGGATAAGCTCGTTCCGGCCACCGAAATGAAGAGCATCTTCGAGACTTGCCATAACTACATTTATGCCAATGAAGGACTTCTCAAGGAGAAGGTCTTCACTGAAGTTTTGAAGCTGATCTTCATGAAGATGATTGATGAAAAGGGGCCGAGTGAAAGATGTGAGTTTAGGATTACAGACAAAGAATTGGACGAGCTTGAGAAGGAGCAACCCAATGACGTTGTCAGACGAATAGATGCCCTGTTCACCAAAGTAAAAGAGACATACCCAGATGTATTCCCCGATCCGAGCGAACGAATCAATCTCAGGGCTCTAACCCTTGGGGTAGTCGTGAGCCGGCTTCAGAAATACAGTCTACTGAGGACGAAAACCGACGTGAAGGGAACTGCTTTCCAGACCTTCGTCTATGCCCACGAACGAGGGGAACGAGGCGAGTTCTTCACCCCGCACCCGATTCCATACTTGGCCGTGAAGATGCTGAATCCTAAAGACAACGAATCAATAATCGACCCTGCATGCGGATCAGGCGGCTTCTTGGTCGAGGCGATGAAACATGTCTTCGAAGGAATTGATCGAAGCCGGAAGCACCTCTCTGAGCCCGAACGGGCAAGCATCAAGGCAGATTACGCCAGGATGCACATTCGTGGAATAGATGTCAACCCGGACTTGGCGCGAGTCTCCAAGATGCGTATGATTCTATACGATGACGGGCACACCGGAATATTCTCTGCGAACTCGCTTGACCTCTTCGCAAGGATAGCAGAGACAGCATACAAAGCAGGGGCAGGAGAGATAAGGCCCAAGAAGTTCATCGCGCTATTCACGAATCCCCCGTTCGGGACGAGAGGGCTGGTAACTGATAAGACCATTCTTGAGAATTACAAGCTTGCCCACAGGTGGAGTCAGAGTGAGAAGACGGGGTTGTGGACGCCCGATGATGCGGAACTTCTCGAAGGGCAGGTTCCGGACGTGTTGTTCATCGAAAGATGTCTGGAGTTCTTGAAGGAAGAGGGGAGGATGGCAATCGTGATTCCTGATGGAATCCTGACCAATGCCCAGCAGGAGTACGTCAGAGAATACATCAAGCAGAATGCTCGAATCCTCGGCGTCGTGTCTTTGCCGCAAGAGACGTTTATCCCACATGGCGCGAGCGCAAAGACCTCGCTTCTGTTGCTTCAGAAAGTATCATCCACTGAACTCTTCAAGTTGAGAAGCTCCAATTACCCAATCTTCATGGCAATCTGTGAAAGAATCGGATTCGACATCAGAGGAAGAGTCATTCATAGAAAGAATGCTGAAGGTCAACTGGTGGATTCTAAAGGAAACGTAGTGACAAATGAGGACGACGCTGACGTTGATACCGATGTCGAGGACATCATCAAGGCGTTTGATTCATTCAAGCAAGCCAATGGGCTGAGGTTTTAGTGGGCCACATTGGCGGTGTTATCCACAGTCACCTTCGCGAAGATAGCCGACAGGCTGGACGCTGAGTTCTACCATCCGCAATTCCTTGAAGTCGAATCGATCATTGAGAACGCTGGACGTAATCCAACTGCCAGCATTGCCCCGATGAGCGATCTGACGGTCAGCATTCGGAAGGGCATATTCTCGATCCTCAAGACCGAGTACCGAGATGCTGGAGTACCGTTCATTCGTGTGTCAGAGATACGGGACCTTGTGATTGAAGAATCAGGGCTCACCTACATTTCCGAAGAGAAGAATATTGCGGAGGGCAAGACGTGTCTGAAACCTCAGAATCTCGTCATTACGAAAACAGGGGCATACGCCGGGGAGAAAGTAGCAATCATTCCGAAGCATCTGGGTCGAGTCAATATCAGTCAAGACGTTGTGGGTGTGGTAGTCAAGGAGGACGTATCATCAGAGTATCTCGCCGCATTCCTGTCTTGCAGGTTTGGCAGGACACAGTTGCAACGAATGAGGTCTCGTTTAGCGCAGCCTCACATTGAACTCAATCCCATCAGAAACCTGCGAGTTGTATTGCTGCCCGAAGCGCAGCGACCTATTATCTCTGATAAGTTGCAATCGGCAATCGGCAAGGTGTACAAAGGTAAGCAGGAGTATTCCATTGCAAAGGAGAGGCTATCGGAGGCACTCCAAATGACGGAAAAGCCGAAGCCATCCAACACTTTTCTCACAAGATTCTCTGAAGTTGAGGCTGGAAGAAGACTTGATGTCGAATACTTCAGACCGGCCTTCACTGACATTCTGCAAATCCTCGAAAGCGGGCAGAAGAGTGGCCTGTTCAAAGTGAAGAAACTGGGCGAGATAAGCAGATTGCTTCAAGGGGTTAACGTCGGTTCCAACTCCTATGTCGATAGCGGGGGACGCTTGTTCCTGAGAATCTCCAACATCGCAGAAAAGGGACTCCAACTAAGCCAAAGTGACAAGTTTGTCCGGGAGAACGTCTTCTTTGACTTGAGGGACAAATTCGAACCACATGAAGGCGAGGTACTCTATTCGAAGGATGGAACGATCGGCACAGCAATGGTCACCGATGCCGAGCTTCCCGATTGCTTGGCAAGCGGAGGGATAGTACGAATTAGATCGCCTTCCGTTGACCCGTATTACCTAACGGCTGTTCTAAACTCCCAACTGTGTAAGGCGCAGGCGGAACGCCATTCGATTGGGACAGTCATCAAACACTTGCCCTTCGGTGAGGTTCGCAGCATAATGGTTCCGATTGTCTCGAAGCAATTAGAACACGAAATCGGATCGCTCCTCAAGCAATCTATCGAGAAGGAGCGCGAAGGCTACCAAGAAATTCGAAAAGTCTTGTCCGAATTGGACTCATCGATCTTGGCATTGGCAGGAAGGAGCGGAGCGTGAAGTTCGGTCAGGTTCTGGACAGGCTCGAAGTAATCAGGAACTTGGAGCGAGAAACCCATGCCAAGGTCATCACGTTCTATAGAAATGCGAATAACGGCGGCGGGATCATAAACGAACAGAGCTACACTTCACTCGTAGCTGTCCTCGATCAGATGGGCGATGCACAACCGCTTGCCATTGTTCTGGATTCGAGAGGAGGCCTCACCGCATCTGGAAGCATGATTGCGACTCGGTTAAGAAAACACATGGGTTCGCTGACCGTGATTGTTCCTGAGGAAGCATATAGCGCGGCGACCGTCATTGCGCTCGCGGCCGATAAGATACTTTGTGGGACCCATGCCAATTTTACCCCTGTCGAGTCTCAGTACAAATACAAAGGGAACTGGGTCTCGATTCTCGATATGGAGAAAAGCCGTGATGGGGTCTTGAAGGCTGCAACTGGGAGAGTTCTAAGACAAACAGAGGAGAACCTGAAGTATCTCATGGGTAGGTCCATACGGGAGGACGATAAGGTCCGACAGTTAATCAAAAGGCTCCTATTGCAGGATGGATTTCACGCTTCACACTCAGCGTTGATACCCCCGGATGAACTCAAAGGACTGGGGGCTGTCATCGAAGCTGGAGTCCCGCGGAGTGCTATGGCCTTGCATAACCTGTACAGGCAGCATGACTTCTCGGGTGATGATCCCAGCACGATTATCGAATACTCTCCGGCGAATTGGGTGACCGATGAAGACATTGCTCAGTCAGACAAGATTGTGGCCTACTACGTTGATGGTGTGTGTCCCGATTGTGGAGAAACAAGACTAATCACGGACAATGAATACGGTGGACCTTACCGCCGTTGCTCCAATTGTTTTTGGGACGAGGTGCAGAACCCGAAGACCTAATCAGTTAACAGAATCTTTCCAACAGTGTCAATAAATAGGAGGATGTCGAGCCTCTCATGGGGCTCAGAAATGCGAACCGCGGCCTGGAACATCCTGGCGTTCGTTTGCATGTGG
>Ga0208038_1000381_pt1 | contig 39327 bp, 30 predicted proteins | sample June2015DPH_16_1_FD_184714 | JGI IMG/M metagenome (GOLD analysis project Ga0208038, IMG submission 184714) | Peatland microbial communities from SPRUCE experiment site at the Marcell Experimental Forest, Minnesota, USA - June2015DPH_16_100... | ecosystem: Environmental > Terrestrial > Soil >...
ACGCTTCTTTCAGGCCCCGCCTCGCGGCGAGTGTGATTTCACCCTTGCGCTTCGCTATGACTTCACCTCCATCAGGTTGTCAAAGGGACTTTCACCCTCGAGCTGTCGAACATGCTCGGCACACATAAGAAAAGCCCCGGCCGTTGAGCGACCGGGGCGCGGGCGTAACTAGGTTGAACTAACTCTCCGCTGGCGTGTGCGGGTGGCGTTCGCACTTACTGCCGCAGCAGCCCATAGCGGTTTTGTCGCCCTTGGCCTCGCCGCAGCTTTTGCCTTCGGGGCAGCACTTGCCGTCTGCACAGCAGCCGTTTTTCTTGCATTCCTTCATTGCCGCTTTCATGTCTTTACCATCACAGCAGGACTTGCCATCTTTCATTTCACACTTGTCTTTGCTGCAACAGGTTGCGGCATCCTTGGCATCGGCTGCGGCGTGATGGCAGCAACCTTCGCCGTCTTTCCCGGCCACGTCATGATGACAGCACCCCTTGGCCTGCGGTGCCGGTGTTGAGTTCGGTGCAGCCGGCGTCTCCTGCGCCCAGCCAATCAGCGACAGGGCCAGGATCAAAGCAAACAGTCTGAATTTCATGAGATCTCCTTATCAAAGTTGTGAACAAAAGTTATGAGAACAGTTGAGACGTGCGGCCAGCTTGACGGCCGCAGGAAGAGGTATCAAAAGGAAGGAGTCTAGACCCGGAGAACCATTCCAAGCAGGCCTGGTGGAGGACCAGCCGCAATCGCAGCTGCCGGAGAAAAGTGCGGCACCACATTCAGCGCCGGGTTGAGTTCGCCAATCTCCGCCGGGGCGATATCTCGCGAAAATCTGTTTCCGGCGCTTACCGGTGCGGGTACGCTCTGTGGCCCTTGCCGGAAGCAGCACCGATGCTCATCCTGGCAAGGCAGGCCGCTGGCAGCAAACTCAAGCGCAGCCGCATTCTCGGACTTACTAAGCCCCGGACAGCACGGATGGCCCGCGGGCATGACGTGGTGGTGAGCGGCCCTGTGCTCAGACATTTCATGCGCTGGATGCACGTGCCCGGCATGCATGAGGAACATCGGCGCCAGGGTCATCTCTGCCCAGGCCACCATGACCACAAGCAGCGCCGTCGCAATGGACTTCTTCAGCATTCTGTTTTAGTGTCGCCGATCAAGAGCAGCCGTGATGTGATGATACTCACATCCAAGTGTGATTTCAACGAACAAGAGGACTATCCCACCAGATTCTCCAGCGCCGCCCGCAGCTCGCGAAAGCGGAACTCATACCCACTGGCCAGGAGTTTTCCCGGCTCAACCCTCTGGCTCGCAAGTAACATTTCCTCCGCGGCTTGCTTGCCGAAAGCCAGCCGCAGCGCAAACTCCGGCACCCGAAAAAACGCAGGGCGTCCCAGCACCGACGCCAACACTTTTGTAAACCGCGCGTTTCGCACCGGATTCGGCGCCACAAAATTCACCGGCCCAGAGAGCGACTCCGTGCGCATCGCGTGATGAATTCCCCCCACGATGTCGTCCACATGAATCCAGCTCCACCATTGCTGCCCCGATCCGATCCGGCCGCCCAGCCCCAGCTTGAACGGCTTCAGCATTTTTCCGAGCGCCCCGCCCTTCGCGCTCAGCATCATCCCAATCCGTATGTTCACCGTGCGGATACCTGCCTCGGCCGCCAGCCGGCTGGCGTCCTCCCACTCGCGGCAAACCTCGGGCAGAAATCCCTGTCCAGCCGGACTCTTCTCGCCAAGAACTTCGTCGCCCCGATCTCCATAAAACCCGACCGCCGATGCGCACACCAACACACGCGGCTTGGCGTCGCACTGTGCCAGCGCCGCCGTCAGGTGGCGCGTACCCAGCACGCGACTGTCGCGAATCGCACTCCTCTTTTCGTTGGTCCAGCGTCCCACCACGCTCTCCCCGGCCAAGTGGACCACCGCATCGAACCCCGACACCGCCGACGACGACAATTGAGCCAGAGGATCCCAAGAAACCTGCGCCGCGTTCTGCGGCCGTCCCCGCACCAGCCGCACAATCCGCGTTCCTTGCGCCGCAAACGAAGCCAGAAACGCCGTCCCAATCGGCCCCGAAACCCCACTCACAAGAATGCGGTCCATTCCCGTATCTCCTTTTCGTACTCTACCAGCCCGCTGCGCCTTTCTTGGGACCCGCCGCCAAAATGAGCCCTGCGTGCAAGAAGCCCAGAAAATGGTATTGATTGATGGGTTCACCCATATTATGATACCAATATGAACGCTCGCCTCATCATTGATAAAGCAGGCCGCGTGGTGATCCCCAAGCCTCTGCGGGAAGAGTTGCGTCTGGAACCCGGAGACGCCTTGGAAATAGCGACCGCCGGGGAGCGAATCACCCTGCGCCCGGTCCGCGGGACGGGACCGCTCACTAAGGAACACGGCGTCTGGGTGTTTCACACGGGCAAGCCTCTGCCCGCCTCGGCCACGGATGAGTTGTTGCAGCGAATCCGCGAGGAGCGCGACTTGGCGAACCTAGGCGAGGGTTCGAGCGAGCGCGAATGAAAGGTTTTTTCGACACCTCAGTGCTGGTTCCGGTGTTCTACGGAGACCACGTTCATCATCGGGCCAGTCTGGACTTGTTCATACAATTCGACAAATCCACAGGCTGTTGTGGAGCGCACAGCCTAGCGGAAGTCTATGCCTCGCTGACTCGGATGCCGGGGAAACACCGCATCAGCGGAGAGCAGGCCATGCTGTTCGTAAGCAGCATACGCGAGCGGCTTTCCATCATCGCACTGGGCACCGCCGAATATGCCGACGCAATCGAAGCCTCGGCCGGTCTGGGCATTGTCGGAGGCGGGATCTACGATGCCCTGCTGGCGCATTGCGCGCTCAAAGCCAAGGCGGACGCTATCTATACTTGGAACGTACGTCATTACGCCCTATGCGGCCGGGAAGTTACCGGCCGGTTGCATACTCCCCAGTCGGCGCCGCAATAGCTTTCTCCTGCGTTAAAATCGATTATGGCGACGTTGCGTGAACAGATCGCGACCAACGTGCTCACGGTGACCCGCTTCCGCGAACTCATGCGGAAGCTGCGCAAGAACCGTCCCAACGACGACCTCGACCTCGTCAAGAAAGCCTACGAATTTTCCCAGAAGCACCACGCCGGACAATCCCGCGCCTCCGGCGAGCCCTACCTCGTACACCCGCTCGAAGTCGGCAACGTTCTCGCCGACATGAAAATGGATTCCGTTTCCATCGCCGCCGGCCTGCTCCACGACTCCGTCGAAGACACCACGGTCACCACCGTGGAAATCCGCCAGGAATTCGGCGAACAGGTTGCCCACATTGTCGAGGGCGTCACCAAGATCAGCAAAATCGATTTCTCTACCAGAGAAGAAGCGCAAGCCGAGAACCTCCGCAAAATGATGCTCGCCATGGTCGACGACATCCGCGTCGTTCTCATCAAGCTCGCCGACCGCCTGCACAACATGCGCACGCTCGAACATCTCGATCCCGAACGCCAGCAGAAAATCGCCCGCGAGACACTCGAAATCTACGCCCCCATCGCGCATCGTCTCGGCATGGGCAAGATTCGCGGCGAACTCGAAGACCTCGGTTTCAAATACGTCGATCCCATCGGACACGAGCAGGTCCGCCTCGCCGTCGAATCGCGCCGCAAAGCCGGCGAAGCTTTCATGACACGCGTCGAAGGCGTGCTGCGCGACGGCCTCAAGGAAGCCGGCATCACCGGCCGTGTCGAGAGTCGCATCAAACGTCTCTACAGCATCCACAAAAAATTGCAGCGCCAGCGCATCAGCGTCGACCAGGTCTATGACCTCTACGCCATGCGCGTCATCACCAACTCCGTGCCAGACTGCTACGCTGTTCTCGGCATCATCCACAACCTCTGGCGCCCCGTGCCCGGACGCATCAAAGACTTCATCGCCATGCCGCGGCCCAACCTCTACCAGTCGCTGCACACCTCCGTCATCACTGAGACCGGAGAGGCTTTCGAAATCCAGATCCGCACCGAGGAAATGCACAAGATGTGCGAAGAAGGCATCGCCGCCCACTGGAAATACAAAGACGGCGCCGTCTCCGCCGAAGACGAGCAGCGCCTCGCATGGCTCCGCCAGGTTGTCGAGTGGCAGCGCGATGTTTCCGATCCCAACGAATTCCTCTCTACTCTGAAAGTCGATCTCTACCCCGAAGAGGTTTACACCTTCACACCCAAGGGCAAGGTCTTGGTGCTGCCGCGCGAGTCCACGCCCATCGACTTCGCCTACTCCATTCACACCGAAGTCGGCCACAGTTGCACCGGCGCCAAGGTCAACGGACGCATGGTCCCCCTGCGCCACAAACTCCATTCCGGCGATATCGTCGAAGTCATCACTCAACCCGGACACAAGCCCAGCCGCGATTGGCTCGCCATCGTCAAGTCCTCACGCGCCCGCAACAAGATCAAACACTGGCTCAACGTCCATCAGCGCGAGCGCGCCATCGAAATCGGAAAAAAGCTGATCGAAAAAGAAGCGCGCAAGTACCGCATCCCGTTCAAGGAAATCAAGGAAGCCGACCTGCAAAGAGCAGCCAGCGAATATGGACTCGGACGTCCCGACGATCTGATGGCCGGCATCGGCTACGGCAAGTATTCCGCCCGCCAGGTGCTCGCGAAATTCGCCCCCGCCGGCGCCCAGCCCATGTCGGATAGCGAAGAGCAGGCCGCCTCCCACGGCTTCACAAGCGGCATTTCGAGCGTTGTCCGCCGCGTCTTTGGCGGAGACGCCAACGCCATCGTCGTCCGCGGATACGGCGATCTGCTCGTCTATCGCGCCCGCTGTTGCAACCCCATTCGCGGCGAGTCCATCGTCGGCTACGTCACCCGCGGCAAGGGCGTGGCCGTTCACTCCAGCGACTGCCCCAACGTCACCAATCTTCTCTACGAACCCGACCGCCGCATCGACGTGCAGTGGGCCGGCGGCAAAGACGACCAGCCGGTTTCTTATCCCGTCAAGATCACGCTGCTCTGCGACGACCGCTTCGGCATGTTAAAACAAATCACCGCCGTAATCGGCGACACCCACACCAACATCCGCAACATGGAGTCCCGCAGCCAGAACGGTCAAGCCTGCATAGACTTAGTCTTGGAAATCGCCGACCTGAAGCACTTACAGAAAATCATGGACGGAGTCCGCCAAATCCCCGGCGTCCACGATGTCCAGAGATTGCAGAAGATCTAGAAGCTTGTCGAAGAATTTCAGGAATTTGTCATCCCGAGCGACCGGGGTCCCCAGCCAGCCGCACTTGCTGGCTGGGGTGGGGGAGCGAGGGATCTGCAGTTTGTCGGAAATCGGCACACCACGACGGGTGACTTTTCATCTCCAGCGCCCATCCCTGAAATTCCCCACGCACCTGCTCGGCTTTCCGTAAAGGCCCTTTAGTTATCCCGTTAGGGCTGCAATTCACTTGAAACTCTTGCGCAGTCAAATCCGTAGAGTAAAATGAGACGGCTGAAACCGGGTACTCGCATGCGATGATTGATCGTTCGCGCGTTCGACGTCGCGTCATTTTTGCTACCCGCTTACGTCATTGGAACCATTTCACATTTCACTCAGGAGCAATCCTGAAGAAATCGATGAGGAGTGGAAGCGCAATGAAGAATAATCGGTGGCACATTCTATTGCTCGCCTCGTTCCTGATTGGCTGCACGGCCTTCATGGGAGCGCAAAATTTGGCCTCGTTCGAGAAGCGGATCACTGTCAAGACGCTAGATAACGGCCTGACAGTCATCGTGTGTGAGCGCTCGGAGGCGCCCGTCTTCTCCTTCTTCACTCACGTGGATGTTGGATCGGACCGGGAGGTCCCTGGCATCACCGGCCTGGCGCACATGTTTGAGCATATGGCGTTCAAAGGCACGGACAAGATTGGGACGAACGATTACGCGGACGAAAAAGGGGCTCTGGAAAACGTCGAACGGGCCTATCAAGCCTACGACCAGGAGCGTCGCAGGGAAGTCGGCCGGGATGACAAGAAACTGGCTGAACTGGATAAGGCCTGGAAAGATGCCATGACCTTGGCGCAGAAATACGTTGTCGAAAACCAGTTTGGCGAGATCGTGGAGCAAAACGGAGGCAGGGGTCTGAACGCCTTCACTACCAACGAAGAAACTGGTTATCACTATTCCTTTCCCTCGAATCAGGTCGAGCTTTGGGCGTATCTGGAATCGGAGCGCTTTCTGCATCCTGTCTTTCGAGAGTTCTACAAGGAGCGCGAGGTGGTCCACGAAGAGCGCCGCCTGGGGGAGAGCAATCCGTTCGAGCGGCTCTTTGAACAGTTCATGGCGACCGCTTACGTGGCGCATCCCTACGGACAGCCAGTCGTGGGTTGGCCGTCGGACCTGGAATCTTTTTCCATGACCGATGCGCAGGCCTACTACAAGAAATACTATGTGCCGGCGAGCATGATCGTGACCCTTGTGGGCGACGTGAAGGCGAGCGAGGTGATGCCGGTCATTGAGAAATACTTCGGCCGCCTGCCCGCCGGGCCCAAACCGGAACCGCTGCGCACCGTCGAACCTCCGCAGAATGCCGAGAGGATCGTGCTGATCCACGAAACCACGCAGCCCATCTTCATTGAGGGCTATCACAAGCCCAGCGCCAGGGATAAAGACGATGCCGTTTATGCTGCGGTGCAGGACCTGATGTCGAACGGCCGCACCTCCCGCCTCTACCGCTCGCTGGTGCGCGACAAGAAAATCGCGGCGCAAACCGGTGGCTTCAATGGATTCCCCGGCTCCAAGTATCCCAACATGTTCGTGTTCTATGCCATCTCGACGCCCGGCCACACACCCGACGAGAATCGCGACGCCGTTCACGCCGAGATCGAACGCTTGAAAAATGAGGACATCACCGACGAAGAACTGCAAATGGTGAAGACGCGCGCCAAGGCCGACCTTCTGCGGCAGCTTGGAGACAACGAGGGCCTCGCCTATCAGTTGGGGTTCGCGCAGTCGCTTCACGGAGACTGGCGGGAAATCTTCCGCCATGTCGATGAAATCGAGAAAGTAAGCAAAGCGGATATTCGGCGCGTGGCCAATGCCACCTTCGTCGAATCCAACCGTACTGTCGCTATGATTGAATCCACCCAGCTGGCCACGGCACCCGCTGCCGGAAAGGAGCCGAAGTAATGACCTCTCGACGCCAATTCATCCTCGCCGCCATCGTGCTTTCTCTTCTAGCCTGCGCGCCCGCATCGTGGGGCCAGGCCTCTGACTGGAAGCAGATTCAGCCGCCGCCCTTGCACGCTTTTCATCCGCAACTTCCCAAACGCATCCAACTCGCCAACGGCATGGTCGTCTTTCTTCAGGAAGATCACGAACTGCCCCTTATCCGCGGCACAGCGCAAATCCGCGGCGGTTCGCGGGATGAGCCTGCCGGCAAAGTCGGGTTGGTGGAAATCTATGGCCAGGCCTGGCGCACCGGCGGCACTAAACAAAAGACCGGGGATCAACTCGACGATTATCTGGAGGCGCGGGCGGCCAAGGTAGAAACATCAGGCGGACTCGATTCAACCTATGTGACGTGGGATTGTCTCAAGGAGAATCTGGACGACGTGTTCAAGATCTTCCTCGAAGTTCTGCGCGAACCCGAGTTCCGCGAAGACAAGATCGTTCTGGCCAAGAACCAGCTCAACACCGGCATCTCTCGGCGCAACGACGACCCCTTCAGCATCACTTTTCGCGAAAGCTCCAAGCTGGTCTATGGCGCCGACTCTCCCTATGCGCGAGTCAGCGAGTATGCCACTGTCGCGAGCGTCGCGCGGGAAGATCTGGTGAGCTGGCACCACCGCTACGTTCATCCCAACAACATCATTCTTGGAATCTCCGGCGATTTCGACTCCAGCGCGGTGGAGGCGATGTTGCACCAAGCTTTCGATTCCTGGCCAAAAGGTCCGGCGGCCTCGAAATTGCAGCTTTCGTTTCACGGGCCGAAACCAGGCATCTACTTCGCCGAGAAGAGCGACGTAACCGCGAGCATGGTGATGATGGTGGATCTCGGCATTACCCGCGACAATCCCGATTACTACGCGATCGAGGTCTTCAACCATTTCTTCGGTGAATCGATGAATTCCCGGTTGTTCTCCAACATCCGCTCGAAGAAGGGCCTCGCTTACGCGGTTGGCGGCGGGGTTGGGGCCGAGTACGACCATCCCGGAACGCTTGGACTTTTCCTCGGAACCAAGAGTCGCACGACCGCGGCGGCGATTGACGCCTTCAACGAAGAACTGGATGCGCTGAAGACCAATCCCAGCACGCCGGAAGAGCTGAACAAAGCGAAGCAAGCCATTCTGAATTCGTTTGTGTTTCGCTTCGACTCGAAGGACAAAATTCTGGACGCGCGCATGGATTACGAGTTCTACGGTTATCCGGCGGACTTTCTGGAAAAATACCGCGCGGGCATCGAAAAGGTCACACAACAGGACGTGGATCGCGTAGCCCAGAAGTATGTCCACAAGGACAAACTGGCACTTCTGGTGGTTGGGAAGGCGGCGGATTTCGATCGGCCGCTGTCGTCTTTCGGACCGGTGACCACTCTGGATATCACGATCCCGCCGCCAGCAGGAGCACAGAAGTAATACCGACTGACACGGTAGAGCCCATGACGGCTCTCCGTTTCGTTCGCGCCGCCACCCAACTCATTTGCGTTCTTCGGGAATGATTGGGCGCGCGGCCCAGCCTATGTACCGCCGTACACGCGAGGGTGCCCCATCCAAGCTCCGCTTGGGCGGGGAATGTTGTCTAGATTTTACCTATACCCCCTGGAATCTAGATTTTGCGCCACAAATAGCACCTAACCCCATGATTCCAATAGACCGGGGGGGGGGGGTACCCCGATGACAGAGTATTAAATGACACAGTAGTGACTAGCAGCTTTCACGCGAACTGTTCATGCTCGCAAGGCAGCGACTCCTCAATAAAAGCGTAGGTAGTTTGCGGGGGTTGCTAGCGACCAACGACCAGTGGCGGCCTGTTAACGACTAACGACCAGCGACCAACGACCAGCAACAACCCAGAATCCGGTATCATAGAAACACATTCTTTCCGGAGGGGCAATGGCAGTTCCTGTATCCCAGATGTGGACAGTGGCCTCCTACGTTCTGCGCCAGAAGTTGGCCGGACGCAAGCGCTATCCGCTCGTGCTCATGCTCGAGCCGCTGTTCCGCTGCAACCTGGCTTGTGCCGGATGCGGCAAGATCCAGTATCCGGCCCACATCCTGAAAAAAGATCTCTCCCCGGAAGACTGCTTGAAAGCGGTCGCTGAGTGCGGAGCGCCGATAGTCTCGATTCCCGGAGGCGAGCCGCTGATGCACCCGCGGATCGCCGAAATTGTCGAGCGTCTGGTCGCGCGCAAGAAATATATCTATCTCTGCACCAACGCGCTGCTGCTCAAAGAAAAACTGCACTTGTTCAAGCCCAGCAAGTATCTGAGCTTCTCGGTTCACGTGGACGGACAAAAAGAGCACCACGATTTTTCCGTGTGCCGCGAAGGTGGATACGACATCGCTCTCGACGGCATTCGCGCAGCCATCAAAGCGGGCTTCCGAGTGACCACCAACACCACTCTGTTCGATGGCGCCGATCCCATCAGCGCGCGCAACTTCTTCGACGAGATGATGGACGCCGGCGTCGAAAGCATGATGGTCTCGCCCGGATATTCCTACGACAAGGCGCCCGATCAGAAACACTTCATGGGACGCGCCCGCACGCGCCGCCTGTTCCGCGCCATGCTTTCGAATCGCAAGAAGACGTGGCGCTTCAACCAGTCGCCGCTCTTCCTCGAGTACCTGATGGGCAAGCGCAACTACAAGTGCACGCCCTGGGGCATGCCGACCTATAACATCTTCGGATGGCAGAAACCCTGCTACCTGCTGCAGGACGGCTACGCTGAGTCCTACAAAGAATTGATGGAAACGACGGAGTGGGCGAGCTACGGCACTGAGTCGGGCAATCCGCAGTGCGCTAACTGCATGGTGCATTGCGGCTACGAACCTTCGTCGGTTGACGATACATTCGGATCGCTCGGCGGATTCGCGGACACGGTTAAGGCCACGTTCTCGCTCTATCCCGACAAAGACGCGCTCGCCGACCTCCATCGGGAAACGCGCCCGGTGCACTCCTACAATCCACTGGTTCAGATTGAAGCGCAGATTAACGCCCAGATCGACGCCCAGATTGACGTTGCGACTGCCGCTCCGCAAGTGGAAGAAAGCCGCGCATGAGCGGTCGAGAAGCTGGACGCGATCCCGCTCTGCCGCATGTCGCGCAAGCCCCCGCTCCCGAGAAACACGTCGCCGAGGAACTCGAAGTCGTTCCCGGCTTCGAGCGCGAAAATCTTCAAGGATGGATTCCTCAACTCGCCACCGAAGCCGATGTCCGGGCTGTCATCGAAAAGGCATTTGACTATCGCGGCGACGTAACCATCACCAGAAAAGATGGCTCGGAGGTTACCGGATATCTTTTCGACCGCCGTCTTGGCCCTACGCTAGCGAACTCCGTAGTTCGTCTGATGCGCTCCACCGGCAGTGAACGCCCCGCCATCCCCTACTCCGAAATCGCCAGCATCGCCTTCACCGGACGCGACACCGCCGCCGGCAAAAGCTACGAAGCCTGGGTTAAGAAATACTGGGAAAAACGCGCCAAAGGCGAGAAAAACATTTCGCTCGAGCCCGAAGTGCTGGAGTAGCGTGTGGCGCGGACACTCCTGTCCGCGGCCTTTGTCGTCTGCCCCTTACAATAACGGAATGCTAGTGCTCGCTTCCGCCTCGCCGCGCCGCCAGGAATTGCTGCGCAACGCAGGCATCGCTTTCGAAGTGCAGCCCGCGAATATCGCGGAAGATCAGTTGCCCGGAGAAGCCGCAAAGGATTGTGCCGAACGTTTGGCGCGTGACAAGGCGCTAGCGGTAGCGCGCCAGCATCCGCATGATTGCGTGCTCGGCGCCGACACCGTAGTTGTCGTCGATGGCCAACTTCTCGGCAAGCCCTCCGATGCCGCCGACGCCGCGCGCATGTTGCGCCTGCTTTCTGGACGCGAGCATCAGGTGATTACGGGAGTTTGCTTAGTGGTCAGTGGCCAGTGGTCAGTGGCCAGTCAAACCACGTCTGTAACGATGTCCGAGATTACGGAGAAGGAGATCGCCGACTACGTCGCCAGCGGCGAACCCATGGACAAAGCGGGAGCCTATGCGATTCAAGGCATCGCTTCTCGCTGGATTCTTCGCATCGACGGGGATTACAGCAACGTGGTGGGACTGCCAGTGGCGCTGGTTGTTCGCATGTTGCGCGAGCACGCTTGCGCGTGAGACAGAGCAAAACACTTGTCGGTTCTCAGAAAACCCGCGGCTCTTAAGCTTTCTCTGAGAACTGAGAACCGGGAACTGAGAACTTTTAGGCAGTCGGCCCCGATTGCGGCTTGGGCGGATCTTTTCCCTTGTCGTCGTTCTCTTTCACTGCTGACTTGAAATTCCGTATGCCTTCCCCCAGCCCTTTGCCTAAGTCGGCAAGCTTACTCGGACCGAAAAGCAGCAGCGCGATACCAATAATCAACAGAATATGCCACGGTGAAAACAGTCCCTCACCCATAAATCCTCCGGTTTCGCGCTCGAATGCGCCGAGCAACCCCTGTGGAAATTCTAGACTCCCCTGGGGCTAGAGTCAAAAAACGCCACTAGCTCCCTGTTCCTGCATGGCAGGCGCAGCCTTGCTTTACGCACCTTCGATCAGGCCCGCTCGATCATCCCGGCAAGCAGCGCGGCCCGGCGTGGCAACTCCGAGATCAGGATGTGCTCGTGCGGGGCGTGCGCTCCCTCACCCACGGCGCCGAGGCCGTCGAGGGTTGGGATCCCCATACTCGCGGTGAAATTGCCGTCGGAACCGCCGCCCACCGCGGCTTCTCCGAGCTTCCATCCCAACTCGCGCGCGACGGCCGAGGCCTGCGCGTACAACGCTGCCACTCCGGCGGTGCGTTCCATCGGCGGACGATTAATTTCTCCGGTGACCTCGATTTTGCATTTGCGATTGAACGGTCTCAGGCTGCGCATCTTCTTGTCGATTCCGGCCGCGTCCTTTATGCGCGCGATGCGAACATCGACCTGCGCAGCCGCTTCGGCCGGAACCACATTGGTTCGCGATCCGCCGCTCGCGATGCCGACGTTTACCGTCAAGCCCTTTTTCAGATCGGTGAAGCTGGAAATTTTCTCGATTTGACGCGCCAGCTCAAGAATCGCGTTCACGCCTTTCTGGAAATCGAGGCCGGCATGAGAAGCCTTGCCGGTAACTTTGACGAGGTATTCGCCAACTCCTTTGCGCGCGGTTTTCACGGCACCCTGCAATCCATAGGAAGGCTCGATCACGAGCACGGCCGCGGCTTTTTTCGCCAGCGACTCGGTGATCTCTCGCGACGAGTCGCTGCCCACTTCCTCGTCGGAAACGAGGAGCACGGTCACGGGACGCGGCAGTCCGCCATGCCACGCTTCCTTATGCAGGTCTTGTTTATGCCAATCTTGCAGTGCGGCGAGCGCGTGCAGCACGAGGGCGATGCCGGATTTCATATCGAGGACGCCGGGCCCAGTCAGCTTGTTGCCCACGACGCGGCATGGCATGGTGGCGAGCGTGCCTAGCGGATAGACGGTGTCGTAATGGCCGAGCAGCAGCACAGGCTTCGCGGCGGACTTGCCAGCGAAGTCGATTTGCAGGTGATTGCCAAAGTCTCTCGCTTGGTGGATCCGCGTTTCGCCGCCAAGCTGGGAAAATTTATGCGCGACGACCTCCGCGATGCGGTCCACGGCGGCCTTGTTGTCGCTGGGAGATTCGATTTCGACCAGCTCGCGGATGGTCGAGACAATCTCGTCGCGGCGCTCGCTGAAATAGGCGAGACGGCGCTGCGCTTCGACGCTGGAATGCTTGGCTGCTTTTCTGGAAACGGAATTCACGTGCGAAGTCCCTCGGGGGCTGGAAGCCCTTCCTAAAACAAAAAGTAACGCATAAATGGCCGTTCCGGATAGCCGATTCGCGCTGTGTGGTCAAACCGAAGGCCTGATTGACATCGGTAACGCCGCTGGAGTAGCGTTGGGTGCCTTTTCAACAAATCCCACAAACACAAGGAGAAAAGATGCGATTACCACTGGCGGTTTACGGTGCGGTGTTGTGCGTCTGTTTCGTCCCCATCCTCTCGGCTCAAGATGCGGCTAAGGTTGATGCCAAGCATTACACGGTGTTGAGCGAGAACGCGCAGGTACGTATTCTGAAGGTGCACTACGGCCCGCACGAGAAGTCGGTCATGCACAGCCATCCACCCGGGGTTGCGGTGTTTCTCACCGACTCCAAGGCGCGGTTCAGCTTCCCGGATGGAAAGACGGAGGACGTTAACTCTAAGGCAGGCGATGCGCGATATACTCCGGCCGTGACCCACTTGCCGGAAAACCTCGGCGACAACGGGATGGATGTGATCGTGATCGAATTGAAAGGCAAGGCGGCCAAGGCCGCGAAAACGGAGATGAAGTAAATCTCCGGACGCTGGGCTGCCGGGTGCCCCTCGATAAAAGCGAAAGCTCTCTCAAGCGGCACCCGCCGCCAGCTTATCCATCTTCTCCATGGTTCGCGCTAATATCTCGTCGGGAGATCCCTTGGCTACGATTGGCATCAGCAGGCCGAGATTCTTGTAGAACTGGATTAGTGGGGCGGTGCTTCGTTCGTAGGCTTCCAAACGGACGGTGATGGCCTCGGGGCGGTCGTCTTCGCGATGATAGAGCCGCCCGCCGCAGCGATCGCAGATGCCCTTGCCCTTCGACGGCCGTTCTGTAACATGGAAAACCGACTTACAGTTTTCGCAGGTGCGGCGGCCGCTGAGGCGGCGGACAATCTCGTCCACAGGCAGTTCGTAGTTCACCACGGCGCTGAGCGAAATCTTTTCTTTCTCCATCAATGCTTTCAGCGACTCGGCTTGGGCCAGCGTGCGCGGAAATCCGTCGAGGATGAAGCCGCCGCAATGGAGGATGCAACCGCTGCGCTCGCGCACCATTTCCCAGACTGTCGAGTCGGGCACCAGTTCGCCACGGCGCATATATTGCATTGCCGCCTTCATCGCCGGGGATTGATCGCAGTCACGCCGCTTGCCGGCAGCTCGAAAGACATCTCCGGTCGAGAGATGGCACGCGCCTAGACGCTCCGTGAGGAGTTCGGCTTGAGTGCCTTTGCCCACGCCCGGTGCCCCCAGCAGGATCAGCCGCCACGGGTTCTTGCGCTCTGGTGGAACCACTGAACACTTCACTGAGCCATCCGCCGAAGACCCCTCCAACCACGCTGCGCGATCGTTCTCGATTGATGCGTCCATGCTTATGAATCTACGCGGGCGCGCGCACGCTTGCCGTGACCGTAGTCACACAAGGAACAAAAGACACGCGATGGCGAAATTGACCAGCAGGTTGAATCTCCGGCTCGCTTCGCTTCCAAGCACACTCTGGCGCTGTGGAGGCAGCGCCGAGGCTAAAGTGGGGTGAATCGCTCGAAAGAACTGTTGACAGACAGAGTCACATGTGTCACAGTAGTCTTGTGACACTAATGCGATTTGCGCTCCGTCCGGGGCAATCAATTTTCGATCAGCTCGTTTTTGCCGCGAAGAAGGCCTTCATAAGCGGTGAATTTCAACCGGGGCAGACGTTTCCTTCCGTGCGAACGCTGGCTGCGGAATTGAAGATCCATCCCAACACCGCGCATAAAGCGGTCCAGTACCTGATTCAGGAAGGGTGGCTGGAAGCGCGTCCGGGAATTGGGACAGTTGTTGCAGATCCCCCAGTGGCCCGAGCACTGGATCGCAAGAGACTCTTGCAACGGGAAGTCGAGCAACTCGTGGTAGAAGGCAAGCGCGTTGGGCTCGATTTAGCGGAACTGGTTCAAGCCATTGAAAGTCAATGGGCAAAGTTGGAGAGGCCGTTGGGGGTGAATCGCAAATGATTCAAACGAGCAAGCTGTGGAAGAAATTCGGGCGTCTTGAGGCTCTTCGCGATTTGAGCTTCTCCGTTCCCGCGCGAAGCGCGTTCGCGCTGATCGGCGCCAATGGCGCGGGTAAGACGACCGCGATCAAGGTTCTCATGAATATCCTGGAGCCTTCCCGGGGCAGCGCCACGGTGCTGGGCGTCGACTCACGCAAGATCTCGTTCCACGAACACAGGCAGATCGGGTACGTGTCCGAGGACCAGGACATGCCCGCGAGACTGACGGTTGCCGACTACATCGCTTATCTGCGGCCGTTTTATCCGCGTTGGGACCGGCAGTTAGAGGCATCGATGCTTCGTCAACTTCGGCTGCCGCTCGAGCACAAGATCGGCGACCTGTCACACGGAATGCGCCTGAAGATGGCGCTCCTCTGCGCCTTGCCGTACCGGCCGAAGCTCTTGATCCTGGATGAGCCTTTCAGCGGGCTCGATCCGTTGGTTCGCGACGAGTTCATGGAAGGACTGCTGCTACAAGCGGGTGAGATGACGATATTGATTTCCTCCCAGGAGCTTGGCGAAATCGACGGACTGGCAACGCACGTCGGTTTTCTGGAAGAGGGGAACCTGCTGTTTCAGGAATCCATGAGCGATCTCACGGCGCGTTTCCGGGAAGTGTATGTGACCTTGGAGAACGGCCAGTTCGAGCCTGGCGAATTCCCGGAACTTCCGAAGCACTGGCTGCATGTGCGCTCGGAAGGGAACGTCCTCAGATTTGTCGACTCCCAGTTCTCGCAAGAAGCCTTGGGGGAACGAATCCGGTCTGTAGTCAAGGGCGTTCGAATCGTCGATACGCAACCGATGGCGCTGCGATCCATCTTCACGACGCTGGCGCGCGCCGCAAGGGACGGAGCGGCTCAAACGAAAGGCGGCACAAGATGATCTGGCACATTATCAAGAAAGATTGGAAGCTCTCTTGGCTCATGATTATCGGCGTTGCGGCACTTCAGTGGATTTGGGCCGCGATCGAGCTCAGGAAGAACCGCCTTTTCTTAGACTTCTCTTGGCCACAATTGAGGGCATTGAATTCGACGATTTTGCTCTATCCGATCGCTCTCATGGCCAGCGGCCTGTTGATTGCAGTCATCGTACAGCAGGAAGCAATTCCCGGAGTCCGGCAGGATTGGCTGACGCGGCCCATCCAACGCTGGCATCTGTTGCTGGAAAAAATTCTGTTTGTCGTGGCGGCGGTGCAAGGGCCAATTCTGGCGGCGGATATCTTCCTAGGGCTGGCGAATGGCTTCCCTCTTCGCCAGACTCTAGCCGCCGCTATTTCGCGCGCCGTGTTTTTGCTGCCGTCGTTTACTTTACCCGTTCTGGCCTTAGCCTCACTCACGCGGAATATACTGGAGGCCATTATTTCCGCCCTGATCGCTTTGCTCGTCTGTTTATTCCTAGCACTGGCCACACTAGGTGGCGGCATGGACAATTTCAGGTTGTTGATTCAGCCGACATGGTGGAGCGGCGAGGCATGGATTGTAGGGGCGATCAAGTTCGCGCTTGTCCCCTTGGGAGTGGGCACTATTCTCGGGGTGCAGTATTTCCGCCGCAAAACCGTGCTGTCGCGCTACTTGATTGTGGTATTCCTCCTCCTCATGCTCTCCACATCCTTCCTGCCGTGGAAGACTGCGTTTGCGATGCAACAGCGGCTTTCGTCAAGGCCCGGCAGCGGGGTCACTACGGTTTTGGACTTCAACCCAGGAGCGGGACGGTTCCACTCTCCAGGGGGGACCAGTTCCAAGGACAATAAAGACAAAATGACTGTGCATGTGCCGTTGCGGGTCGCTGGCCTCCCTGCCGACTCCGTATTGCTAGACGACAGGTTCGATGTGTGCTTGATCGGCACAGGCGGCAAGACCGAGTATTGCGGAACTGGCGATACGTATAAGGAATTTCGCATTCGCAAGGAAGGGCCGGATGCTGGCAGCGAAGCCCAGATTTACCAGGAAATTGACGTGCCAAGCGCCGTGTATGGCCGCATCAAGGACCAACCTCTGCGATTGGAGATCAATTACTCGCTAACGCAATGGCGGCTGGACAAATCCTATGCCCTTCCGGCGGTGGGCGGCGACCAGCGAATGCCGGGTTTGGGGCGGTGCACAACGCACGTCTCTAAACCAGTAGATCCTACCTATGCTACGCTGACTTGCATGCAGCCCGGCAAGGGCGAACCTTATGGCACTGAGTGTCGCTCTGCTTTCCTCGAGAACGCAACCACTGGACAGCGCAATCCCACGAGGTTTGCCTGCTACGATCCGGACTACACACCTTATTTCGTAGGCTCTTACTCCGTTATGACCGACTTTATCGAAAACCTTGATCTCAGAGACCCGTCCGATTCATGGTCGGCGCATTTTCCTGTGGATCGCTCGCAGCTCTCGCAATCGCGAGTCGTGGTCAGGCTGTATCAACCGACGGACCACTTCACGAGGCAAGTGGTGATTCCGCGAATCACGTTGAAGGAGTGGGAAGCACAGTAGAAGCACATTTGGCTCTGCCTCACGGAAAGCGACCTCATATCACTCCTTCACAGCCAGAATTGGGCCGATGGCTAGGACAGTCCACCGTCGTTCCGTTGGTTGAGTGGCGGTTCGTAGAAGCCGCTATGCGCACTCATCAGCCAGTCGAATGTCACAGCTAGTCGGTTCCGGGCGGATTGTCGGTCACACGGAAGTAATCCGGCTGCGAAGAAGATTAAATTGTAGTTGGCGAAATGGCAAAACCGATGCTCACGAACGCAAGGTAGTTAGAGTGTGTTTCATAAATGCCTTTCAGCTTAGAAAGCGCGTCCCTCAGGCGCTAAAGTCCGCATTTTTCCAGGCCCTAGACGGCACGGCTAAAGCCGTGCCCTACCCAGAACCGATTTATGAAACCCGCTCTACTCTTCTTCAAGCACTGTACAATACGGTTTCTTGGAATTCCGATAACGGAAATGCTGGTAAGAACGGAGTGGAGTAATGCCCGAGTCCAATTCCATAGACTGGCCGCCGCCGCATCCGCCGCGGCCTCGCCGTCGCCGTCGTTTCCTTCTCATTCTCGCCATCCTTGCCGGCATCTTCTTCGGCGGCCGGACCGCGTTGTCGTATTACGTGGACGCGCTCTGGTTCGGGTCGCTCAGCTACGGGGACGTGTTCTGGAAAACACTGAGCCTGCAGTGGGGAATTTTCGCGGCTTTTACAGCGGCCACATTTCTCATTCTGTATGGATCGTTTCTGGCGCTGAAGCGGGCGCATCTCCCTGACATGCCGAGCGGCCACACGATTTACATCGGCGGACAGCCGTTGAAGTTGCCGGTTGAGCGTGTCCTGCGCCTAATCGCGCTCGGGGTTTCGCTCGTCATTGCCGCTGCAACCGGCGCCGGCATGATGGTGGAGTGGCCGACGCTCGCGCTTTTTTGGTACGCACCCCGCACCACTGGCGGCGTCGCCGACCCGATTTTTGGCAAGCCGCTGAATTTCTTTCTGTTCGCCCTGCCCGCGTGGCAGCTCATCGCCGGCTGGCTGCTGACGCTAGCCGTGATTACCTGTATACTCGCCGCTTTCTTCATTCTCATCACGGGCGGAAGCCGTGTGCTCACCGGGCGTCTCAGCCGCTACGTTGCGTTGCCCTGGCGCGGGCTCTCCATCGCGTTTGCGTTCCTGTTGCTGATCGTCGCGATGCGCGTGTATATCGGCCGGTTCGAACGATTGCTCGGCGACCATACGATCTTCGGGGGTGTGACCTACACGGACGCGCACGTCACGCTCCGAGGGATGCTCGTTGTTTGCGCGGCGCTCGTTCTCGGCGCGGCGATCGCAGCCGTCAACGCCGTGCGGGCGCCACGCGGGCGCTGGCTGGTCGCGGCGATCCTTCCGGCCGCGGTCTGTTATATCGCCGTTCAAGCAGTCGCCTGGTACGTCAGCAGCTTTATCGTCAAACCGAACGAACTGGTTCGCGAGCAGCCCTATATTGTCTACAACACCGCCCTGACGCGGCAGGCCTACGGATTGAACCGGGTCTCGCAGCGCGAGTTTCCCGCGGAGACGAACGTCGACGCGGCCGAGCCGGCGAACAATCAGGCTACGCTTCAGAACATCCGGCTGTGGGATTGGCGCGCACTCCAGGACACGCTGCGTCAGATTCAGGAAATCCGCACCTACTACGACTTCCCCGACATCGATATCGATCGATATGACATTGACGGCACGACTCGCGAGGTGATGCTGGCCACGCGCGAGCTGAACGTCGATAAGCTCCCGGAGAGCAGCCGCAACTGGATCAACGACAAGCTGATCTACACCCACGGCTACGGCATCACGATGAACCCGGTCAACGGGTTCACGCCGGAAGGGCTGCCCACGCTGATTCTGAGCAATATGCCGGTCCAGAGCACGGTGCGTAGTCTGACCGTGACGCGCCCAGAGATCTATTTCGGCGAGTTGACCGATACCGACGTGTACGTGAAGACACGGCAGAAGGAATTCAACTACCCGCAAGGCGCGAGCAACAGCCTCACGTCATACGAAGGCAACGGCGGCATCGTGCTCGGCAGCTTTCTGCGCCGCATCGTCATCGCGCTCGACCGCGACGACCTCGCAAAGCTGCCGTTCAGCGATGACGTAAAACAGGATAGCCGGCTGCTGATGCGCCGCAACCTGCGCGATCGCGTATCGGCATTAGCGCCGTTCCTCACCTACGATCCGGATCCGTACATTGTGCTTGGCGACGATGGGCGGCTGTCGTGGATCATGGACGCGTTCACGCTTTCTGACAGCTATCCGTACTCGAGCCATTACCAGCTCGACAATAATTCCATTAACTACATGCGGAACAGCGTCAAGGTGGTAATCGACGCCTACGATGGCACGACAACGTTTTACGTGTTCGATACGGAGGATCCGATCATCGCGGCCTACCGCCGCATCTTTCCGGGTCTGTTCAAGGATGCGGCCATGATGCCGTCCGGGCTGCGCAAACACGTGCGCTACCCCGAGTTATTACTCAAACTACAGGCGGAAGTGTACGGGCTGTATCACATGACGGATCCGGAAGCGTTCTATAACCGTGAGGATTTGTGGACGGTCGCCACCGAAGTTGGCATGAGCGAGGGGGGTCAGCAGGTAACACAGGCGATGCAGCCGAACTTCGTGCTGATGAAACTGCCGGGCGAAACCGGCGAGGAGTTCGTGGAGATTCTGCCATTCACGCCGTCCAACCGGAACAATCTGATTGGTTGGATTGCCGGGCGCAGCGACGGCGCACAATACGGTACGTCGGTGGTCTACAACTTTCCTAAAACCAAGCTGGTCGATGGGCCGCTGCAAATTGAGGCGCGAATCGATCAGAACGCGCAGCTTTCCGGACAATTGACGCTGTGGAATCAGCAAGGCTCGCACGTGCGGCGCGGGGCTCTGCTGGTGATTCCGTCTGGGCGCGCGCTGTTGTATGCGGAGCCGATTTACCTGCAGGCCGAGCGGAGTCCGATGCCGGAGTTACGCCTGGTCGTGCTCGCACTGCAAGACAAGCTGGCGTACGGACCTAACTTCGAGTCGGCGATGGCGGCCCTTTTTGGCGGAGCGGCCTCGTCCCTGAGTGCCCCGTCGACGACTGCCGCGGCTGTCCCGGCGGAGCCGGTGCGAGGCGCACCCGCATCCGCCGCGTCGCCCCAACCCGCAGCGGATCTCAACGCGCTCATCGCGGAAGCCGCCAAAGACCTTGCCGACTACCAGCGGCTGACGGCGGAGGGCAAGCTCGGCGAGGCTGGCCAGAAGCTTGAAGAGTTGAAGCGCGCACTCGACAAGCTGAACACGCGTCAAAGATAATCTCGCTGCGGTGCTGCGGTCTTGGCTCGACCCTGACCGATCAGGCGCCACTAGGCTTGTTACCTCGCTGGAGGACCTTCTCCTTGGCGCCTACTCGCTTGATGAGAGGGCAAGTCTCATGGTTACCAATTTCAGCACGCGCTTTTGGATGTGTTTGCCGCACTCTCTACAATGTCGCTTCCAACTCCAAGCCCTCAATCATTTCGGTGAGTGCCTTTTGCGCCGCATCGCGCTTTTGTTGCAAACCCGAAACCTCATGCTGTAAAGACTGCACCCGGTCTTCCTGATCATTCAGTTCTCGCGCATAGCGTTGGAGCAAAGCCTTCTCTTCGGCGCTGCCCTTCAATGCCTTCATGTTCTCGCGCACTCGCTTCTGGTCCTCGGCGATGCCTGAAACCTGGGCCTTGCGCGCGGCGATGTCGGCATCGAATGCAGCAATGGAGTTCTTTTGCCCCACAACCCGCCGCAATACCTTCTCCACTTCGGCATTGATTGAGTTTTGACTAACAAAGAAGGCGATCTCGTCATCCGACACGTTGGTCAACTCGTATCGTGTCGAGATCGGCCGGTACTCTTTCACGCTCACGATTGTGGTTTTCTTGGGGTCGGCATCTAAGCGGAAACGATGGAAGGACGCAGTGCTCTCCGCTGGCTCCGTTCCGTCGGCTAACTTCCATCCCGGGCGCGCGGGATGCTCGATCACAACGGTCCGCGCTGAGGTATCGCGGTTGCGAATCGTGTAGATGTGCTCCTCCTGCTCCTCGGTCATCTGGGTCATGGCGCCATGTGCGATCACAACCTTCGTGATCTTCTGTCTTTCCGATTTCTGTTTCGCATCCACCAGCAGGCCGAGGTCGGCCGCGTAAGACAGCAAACGTTTTTCACCAGGCTTGATGGGATCCATCAGACCCTCGCCGGCAAAGGCGTCGCCTTCGAGCACATTGAAACTGCCCCCGTCGAGTGTGAGGCCGCTGCTGTTGTCGATCCAAAGAGCCCGCAGCACGGACGGTTGCGAAGCGTCCCAAACCGAAACCTTTTCCGCGTCGATACGCGCCTGGAGAATGGGCACCATCGCCGACTGGTTCTTGCGGATGGTGACGAGGTCCTTGAGCTTGTACTCGAACAGATCGCCGAGTTCCTGGGTTTGGGCCACCGTGGTTGTAGTTTCAAGAGACTGGGCTGCTGCCGCGGCGTCAAAGTGAAGGGCAGAAGTGCCAGCCCTGAAAACTCCGCCGCCGATGCCGCCGCCAGAACCCGAGCCGACACCGACCCGAGAACTCGACATTCTTCCAGTCTTCGCCAACCGTGTTATCCACGATGGCCCAGCCCTGCAGCAACGGCTTGCCTTCCTTCGGAACTACGATGCGGTACGTGCACTTCCACACCGGAACTTCACTGATGTAACTCACCAGCAGATCGCGGTCGCCCTCGCCCGCGGTCGAAATGGCCATGCGGCGGACGTCCTGGTCGCGCGTCGAGGCGACCAGGCCCAGATACTTTCCGACCTGTTCGTTCACATCCTTTTCCTCAATCCGCACCCTGGTCGCTGGATTCAAGTCGAACACCCGGACTTCGCCATTGTCGGTCACGATGGAAAGCTGATTGACCGTGATCTTCTGGTCGTCTTTGAGGGGCAACTCCCGTTGGTCGATGCTCAACAAACGACCGGAGGCATTCGCAGGTCCGCTGCGCACTTCCAATCGCGCACCGCGCAGTGCATCAAGAAATTGTACGGTGGTTGGATTTTCGCCGACCGCGAGATGCAAAGAACCCAGGCGCCTTTCAAGCGGAGCCGTCGAGTTATAACTGACCCCAGTGATTCTTCCTTTTCCGAGATCCAACACCGTCAAGGATTTCAGTACATCGTTCAGTTGCGCCGTGGTGAAATCGATGTCCACGTCCTGATTGCCACGAATGCGGCCGGAGTGTTCGAAGTACCCAACGCCATTCTTGTAGAGAATGACCCTTGTCACCGGCAGGCGTGCCGCCGAATTTGTTGAGGCAATTGCCGGCCGATCCGAAGTCCGATCAGAAGTCCGGGCCGAAGTCTGAGCGTATGACACCGTGGCGAGCGCCAGCCACAGCAGTGCGAGTGTCCGAAGACGCATGTCTCCTCCTTATGAAACCAAGTTGGTCGCTAGTGCTGCCAACGCCTGTCGAAGTTACTCTCGCGAGCACGATTCGCAGCTCTGTAGATTTAGACACCGGCAATCGAAAGTTGGCCTAACGGAAAAGTTACGGTCCCAGCGGACTATTTTGTCGGGGAAATCCATACAGGGCCCAATCCCGCTTAGAAGTGAGACGCAGGGAGTTGCGGAAAATCATTTCGATTGCCTGAACTCAACGGCCGCGTCGATTCAGAGAACAACCACGGAGGCTGGGATGTGGCGGTGCGGGCAGTCTCAAGCCAACCGTTCTCCGCCAGAATTCCCTGCTAACAGGGAAAAATACAGGGAATCTGTTTGTCTTGTGGCCGAAATTGCGACACGATTGCTTCTATTGAACTCATTCAGCTGGAGTTGTTGGTGAAAGGGCCTTGAAACGAACAGGGAATTTTCAGGAGTTATCAGGGAATGCTATTCCCTGGATACGGTCGCAACAGGGTTGGGTTGAAGACAGACGATCGATCGCCGTGGGCGCTAGCGGTAGAAAGCCGAAGTGCTTGCGTTGCTCGAGCCAGTTCAGTGGCAAGCGTCGCGTCAGTTTTTCAAATGTCAAATTAGAAGGCTGGCGTCCGTCGAGGATGGCTTCCAAGATGTCGGGAGCGAGAAAGGCACACTCCAGGACTCGGCTCACGTAGCGCTCGTCAAGGCCGAGCTTTTGCGCAATCGACCTCCGGCCCGCAACTTCTCCAGCCACGACCCACTCGTACCATTGGCGCCCGCGTGCCAGGGCTTTCAGCGGTGACGCAACCGGGTGCGCCCGTACCTGACCAGCGAGATCGGGAGCGACTACAAGCCGCATCTCACCGCCGCAGCGTTTGATCCCCGCCTCGACCGCTAGGCGGATTACGTCACCAGGACCCTGTTCCTGCTGGTTGGCCACTGTTCGCCCTGATGAGGCGCGATGGTCCCCGGTGAGTTCAGCGCGGAGTTCTTTCTTGCTGACTTCAACTTCTATCCCGTTGGGTTGAACCAAAATACGCCGCACCACTTTTCTGACGAATTCCTGCACGGCGGCGGGGGAAGCAGAGCGCAACTGTTCGGATTGCTTCATGGCAGATGCTATAAGCTGCTGAGTTCTTGCCGGAAGATCTCCCGGCAGGCTGAGCTCATCCATGACCTCCTTGGCGGAATGCAAGAAGGACTGCAACCTGAGAGAAACCTGCTTTTCAACATCATTGGCCGGCAGTCTCGCCGGTTTGCTCGGTGCCCCACATCCGTCAATCGTCGTTTGGCAAACGTAGTAGCGATACCGTTTGCCGTTCTTCAATGTGTGGGACGGGGTGAATCGATTGCCCTCAGCATCCTGCAGCAGACCAACCAGCAAGCTTGACGAGTTTGCTTTGAGACCATTCCGGCGTCCCTGATTGTCGCTTCTCAGCTGAGCCTGAACCTGCTCCCACAGTTCGCGCGGAATAATGGCCGAGTGCTCGCCAGGATGGCTTTGCTCGCGGTGGTGAATTTCTCCCAGTAAATCCGGTTCTGTAGGATGTTGTACAGCGAACCCCGGGAACAGGCAGTTCCTCCCGACCGGTTCCCGGCAGCACTGGTTCTCTCCTTGCTCTTGATCTCCTCGCTATCGAGCCGAGCCTTCAGCTTCGAGACGCATCCTAGCTCAAGATAGAGACGGAAGAGACGACAGACGAGATTTGCATCTTCCGGATTCACGATCAGTTTTCGTTCCTTGACGTCATATCCGAGTGGCACTGTGCCACCCATCCACATGCCTTTGCGTTTGGAGGCCGCGATCTTGTCGCGAACCCTTTCCCCGGTCACCTCTCGCGTTCGAATTGGGCGAAAGAGAGCAATACATTCAAGGTCAGCCGACCCATCGAAGTCGTGGTGTTGAACTGCTGGGTGACGGATACGAAAGAGACTCCGCGCGCGTCCAGGGCGTCCACGATCTTGGCAAAATCGGCCAAGCTGCGGGTGAGGCGATCCACTTTATAGACGACGATGGTGTCGACCTTGCCATCTTCGACGTCCTTCAACAATTGCTTGAGTGCGGGTCGCTCCAGGGTCCCACCGGAAAATCCCCGTCGTCGTAGCGGGCCGGGAGCGCGCGCCAGCCTTCCTGTCGTTGACTTGCAATGAAGGCGTGGCAGGCTTCCCATTGAGCCTCTAGGGAGTTGAAGGATTGTTCGAGGCCTTCTTCGAAGGACTTGCGCGTATAGATCGCACAGCGGATGACAACCTGGGACTCGGCGTTCATTAGGCTTCCATGGATTCCTTGGATGGTTTCCCTTTTAGACCGAAAAAGAGTGGACCCGACCACCGCTTGCCGGTGATGAGGCGGGCGGCCACCCTGCTCGACGAGAAGCCGGGCAATATGCTGCTTCGTGCCAGCATCCGGATCGATGGAGTGAAGGTTGATCTCGGTGCGCTGGGGGGGCGAACAGCTAGATCAATTGGGGGGATCGTAATGGTAACTGCCGCATCGAGTCATCGTTGGCAATCAAGCTCTGCGAGACTTCGGACACAGGGCGACGGCTGGTAAGGCCCGTCGCGGAATACTGCTCAAAAGCTTTGGTCGTCGCTAAAATCAATCATCACGGGAGCGGCGCGGAAGCCTCGTGTTTTAATGGCCATATAGAGTAAGCCAATGGCAAACCAAATTCCGCCCGCTGTCTTAGCCAGTGGATTCAGGTTCCACCAGATCAGTGCGCAAAAAGCGAAACCGGCCAGTGGAAGAGCTATGTCGACACCTATGCGCCGTTTGTAACCCGGCCTCGATAGAACTCCGAACTGCCAGAAGGTCGCGAGATTTACTCCCATGAAGGCAAGGAAGGCGCCGAAATTAAGAAGTTCGCCGGCGTGCTGGTACGCACTGCCAATGTAGTTCAGCATCTCCGCGCCACCAAAGCTAAGCAACCCAATGAGGATGATGTTGTAAGTTGGAGTGCTGGTGCCCGGCGCCACGTAGCCAAAAAAACTGCGCGGCAGCACGTTATCACGTCCCATGCCGAAGAGCAATTTTGCCGCTCCCAAGCCGCCCGCCAGACCACTGCCGAAAGCAGCCAGAATTAGGATGACGCCCATGGCATTGAACAGCACGGGACCACCGATACGGCCACAGATATCCATAAATGCAGTCACCAACGATGGGAAGGTGTGCCAGTTCGGCCAAACGCGCTGGCCCAGGTAGACTTCCAACCCGCCGAATATTCCAGTAAAAACGCACACGAGGACGGTCGCGAGCAATACGTTGCGCTTGGGATTGACCACATCCTCGGTGAGCGTAGTGACCCCGTCAAAACCGATATAGGTCAGGGCCGCGAACGACGTTGCGGTCAAAATGCGGTGCGCATTGAACGTAGCGGGATTGTAGAATGGCTGGATGGAAAAAATACCGTGCCATCCCTGGAGGACATACAGGAAGCGCACGGCCAGCACGATGAAGAATCCGACGACGACAAACATGAAAAAGAGCAAGACCTTATTGGCGCGGGCCGAGGAGCGAACACCGAGCAGGTTCAGCGCCGTGATGATTCCCGCTATGATCGCCGCCCAAACGACGAAAGGAACTTGGGGCGTGTAGACGTCGTGCATAGCCGAGGAGATCCACACCGTATTGATGAGCGGCTGGAGCAAATAGTCGAGGAACATGGCCCATCCGGCGAGAAATCCCAGATGCGGATTGAGGCCCTTTCCTACGTAGGTGTATGCCGATCCCGCGGACGGGAACAGTGCCGCCATGCGTCCGTAACTCACGGCAGTTATCATCATGGCGAACATGGCGACCAGGATGATAAGGGCAAAGTGGCCGTCCGAAAGCTTTTGCGCCACGCCAAACAGTGGTATGGGAGCAATCGGCTGGATGAGAACGATTCCGAAGAAAATCAAATCCCACAGCGTCAAGAGACGCCTTGCGCGGGCCACCGGCGCTGAGCCCGAAGATTGACCCATTCGACTTTTCCCCATTCAAAAATGCTGGGTGAACAACTACCTTGAATTTGGCGTCTATTGCATAGACTCTAGAACTGATCCACGCCGGAAACAGGGGAGCGACAGTACAAGGTCATCTCAGATACGGACCCGGACTTCAATTTCTGCAAATGGATGATCAGAGTACACTCGTAAGAGACAGAGGAGATCGGGTTGCCGAGCGAGCCCGCTGCTGATCAGGGTGATCTGCTTTCCCGCACCGAACTCGTTCGTGAAGGAAGAATCCAACGTGCCAAGTTTTGGATACGCCGTGGAATATAGCCATCGACGATTTACCTTCGCGCCGAAACGGGCAGTGAGGACATCGGTGGAAAATGCTGTTGAACGCACGGTGTAGGTTCCAGCCGATTGATCGGCTGCAAATGTTACCTCAGTATTCCCGCTCATCGCATTATCAGGGACGTTACTCGTAGTTTGTTGATGAGCACTGGCGATGGCGCTTCCGAGTAGCAGTACCAAGCCGGTTTGCAAATAAAACTTCGCAAACTTGCCAATTTTCATATTTCCTTCCCGCAGAGAATCATCCGTACTCGGCCAGCGGAAATAGTTCCTTCATATTGCTTCGACCGCTCCTTCGTCGATGGTGAACATGATGCGGGCGGAGTAATTCACGAGACTTTCGCGTGTCCGTCGCGGCTCTTTCAGAAATAAAACTTCAAAGCGAACTGGATCTGCCGAGGCGCGCGCGCCGCCATAGGCAAGCCGAAGACGGGCTGACCGTTCGCACCTGTCGCACCTAGTATCAAGGGCGTTGGCGCTTCGCTGATATCTCCAGTCGGTTCAAACAGATAGTTCACGTGGTTGAGGATGTTGAAGAATTCCGCGCGAAATTCGAAATGCTTTTGCTCGGAAATCGGGAACTGCTTGACAAAAGAGGTGTCCCACTCGGTGTATCCGGGGCCCTCAATGTCGTTGCGTGGGGCGTCACCGAACGTTCCCGCGGGGATAGAGTTGGAGTAGCCTGGAGTATTGTCGTCCACGAACGCGCAGGTGTTAAATAGCGTTCCCGGGACGCACGGCTTAGCGTTGGGATTGCCGATTATGGCGGGGCGTGAGCTTGAGCCAACGACGACGGTGCCGCCGCCTTCGTTATTCGTATTGGCTACACTATTGACGTCCGTAGCGGTGTAGTAATTGCCGGTGGCGGCGGAAAAGACGCCGCTCATCTGCCAGTCGCCAAGAATCTGGTTCACGACGCCGGAAGCGTTCTTGCCAAGTGCGCGGCCGCGGCCGAAGGGCAAGTCATAGACGTAGCTGAAAACGAAGCGGTGGCGCACGTCAAAGTCGGAGTTGCCGTAGTTAGCGTTAGGGTAGCGCTGGTCCAGGAAATCTCCGTTGTTCACCGAGCCGAGGCTGGCGCTGGAGGCGGTGTCTAGTGCGTGCGCGTAGGTGTAAGACACTTGGTACTGGAGCCCGTGAGAGTATCGCTTCTCCAGGCGAACCTGGAGCGAGTCATAGTTCGACTGCGCATTCGAGCGGAGCGTTGCGATCTCGGTATCGAGCGCTTCATTGCAGTTGTAGGTCGATGGGTCGTTGTAGTATGCATTCACACTGCAAGTACCGCCGCTCCCGGGCGTGGGCTCGTGGGCGGGGCGCCGCGGCGCGGTGGGATCCGATGCATTCGGGCTGGGAGTTGGCTGGTTGCCATTGTAGAAAGCGAAGAGCTTCAATCCGCGAGAGCCTCCGTAGGAAACTTCGAGGACGGTGTCGGCGGGCAATTGGTACTCCAGACCCAGGTGCCACTGCTGAGTGTAGGGGGTGACCAGATGCGGATCGAGCGAGTAGAACTCGGGTGAGTTCGGGTTGCTGAGTGAGGCGGTGGGAAAGCCCGCAGACATGATATTGAGCGGCAAGCCGGAGTTGTTCGCGTTCGAGATCGAGCAATCGGCTGAACCACCCACGGTCGTATTTGCGACTGCCGCGTCACAGGGAGCGTTGAATGCCTCCGAAGACATGTACGGAGGGTTGAAGCCGGGGCTTGGGTTGGAGAATGGGCCGTTTTCTTGCCCACCATAGAAGAAGCCGTAGCCGCTGCGCAGGACGAGCTTGTTGGACAATTGGTAGGCTAGTCCGATGCGGGGGGCGAAATTGTTGGTGTCGGGAGAGATGAGTCCGGGCGAACCGTTGCGCTGAATGGCGATCTCGGAGGCCAGGATGGGCGTCAATGCCGTGCTTTGTCCGCTGGGAACGATCAGCGAGAGCGAGCTGAAATCGAACGTGGCCTGTTCGTTGTTGCCTTCCTTGATGGTAGAGAAGAATTCGTAGCGGAGACCCAGATTCAGAGTGAGGCGCGGAGTTACTTTGAAATCATCGTTCGCATAGGCCGAATAAATCTGCCGGCGATAATCGATATTGGGGGTCACACTGGTGATAAATCCGCCGCTGGGAACGCCGAGCAGGAAGCTGGCGAAGGCATCGCCACCGGTGCCTAAGACGGGTGCACCGGGGTTGTCGGTGAATTGGCTGCCGAAGTCCATGGAACCGCGAGCCTGGCCCGGCTCTAATATTGTGAACTGTTCGAAGCGAAGTTCGCCGCCGAACTTCGCGGCGTGGCGTCCGTGGGTCCAGAGCAGATTTTCGGTAAAAACATAGCTGTGCTGTTTTTCGATGGCGGGCTGGTACCCGGTGCTGCCAATGTCTGCGATGCCATTGCTGAAGCTGATTGTAGGCAGGCCGCCGTCGTTCAAGCTCGCTGTGTACGGAACTCCCGGAAAGGGGATAGGGAGGTTCGCCGAGACGTTAGTGTTGTAATTCAGATTGTAGCGAGTGGAATCGAGGTAATTGAAGCCGAAGCGGAATTCGTTGATCAGGTTGTTGCTAAACGTGTGGATCTCGCTGGCAGCCAGACCCTGGACTGTATTGGTGCTATAGCCGTCCTGAAAACCGCCGCCATCGATCACGTTGTTGAAGGGCGAGGGCACGAAGGTACTGTCTTTGCCGTAGCTGTAGCGGGCGAAAAAATTATCCTTTTGGGTAATGGTGTTGTCGAAGCGAACGTCTAACTTGTTCTGCGTTTCGGTCCTTTTGGGATCGGACAGATAGTTGCCGGCGACCAGCACATTGTTAATGCTGGTATTGGGCGCCGGAAATAGATTAGCCAGTTCCTGGCCAAGCGGATCGGCGAGGCCGGTGGGGAAGATGTTGGTCGGCAACCCGCCAGGGGTGTAGCCTCCGATGGGGACGCCGCAGAACCCGGTGGCATTGCCCGTGCTGTATTGTGCCTGACGCGAGTTGAAGATCTCACCCTGGTAAGTCGGGTTGCCGCTGCAATCGAGCACACCCGGGATTGGATTGCTGGGCTGGAGTAACGCGGAGAAATCTCCTCCAACCTCGGCTGGCGTGGGGACAGTGGACACTAGCGGCAGGCCCTGGCGAATGCGGAGGCCTTCGTAGTCTCCGAAAAAGAACATTTTGTTCTGGACGATGGGGCCGCCCAGAGTAAAGCCGAACTGGTTCTGCTTGTAAGGCTGCTGGCCGGTGTCGAAGTAATTGATAGCGTCCAACTTTTCGTTGCGCAGAAACTCCCACAGGTCGCCGTGGAGGTGGTTAGTGCCGGACTTGATGACGGCGTTCAAGATGGCGCCGTTGCCGCGGCCGAATTCGGCACTGTAGGAATTGGTCTGGACCTTGAACTCGGCGATGGCATCCACGGAAGGCTGAATCACGGAAGCGGAGCCGTTGAGGACGTCGGCCAGGTTGGCATTATTGTCAACGCCGTCGAGCAGGTAGTTGTTTTGCAGAGAGCGGGCGCCGTTGGCGCTGAACCCGGAGGTAGTTTCGACGCGCGACCCGGGCTCGGAGGCAGCGACGCCGACGCCGAGAAGAGCGAGTTGGGCGTAATTGCGTCCGTTTAAGGGAAGGGCGTTGATGCGCCGGCTGTCAACCACCTGGCCCAGTTCGGAGGTCTCGGTCTCGAGCTGTTGACTTTGGCTGGTAACGGTCACGGTTTCCGTTGCCATGCCCGGCTCAAGCTTCAGGTCCACGCTAACGCGGTCCTGAATGTTCACTTGCACCGGGCCGGCCACGGCCTTCTTGAATCCCTCCTTCTCGACGGCGACGCTGTAACGGCCGATCCGGAGCGGGCCGGCGACGTACTCTCCCTGGTCGTTGGTGGAGAGGTTCAGTTGAATGCCGCGATCTACGTCGGTGACAGTAACCTTGGCGCCCGCGACCACCGCACCGGTGGAGTCGCGCACCAAGCCCACAATGGCTCCGGCATCCTTTTGCGCCCATAGCGGCGTAGCGAAGCTAATGGCTACCAGAAGAAAGAGTGCCCCGAGGGTTTGTCGGGTGCTGAAAAGGACGGTCATGGCAAGCCTCCTGAGCTGCCTCCAAAAGCGCTAAACTCCTTATTTGGAAGTGCGAAATCTCTTGTGTAAATTTACGGACGATTACTTTTACTTCCGTTTTGTGGCTTTTGTCAAGTGCTATATTTTGTACCGGGCCGCTTCAAAAAAACCTCTACCCCTTGAAGGGCAGCGCGCCCCGGCCCGCGGCGTTCCACTGCTGGCGCATGAAACTGGTGAGTGCGCTGTGATCGCGAAACGCCTCGGTGCCTCCTTCCTTGGTGGTTGAGTATGCTCCCGCCAGATTCGCAAATGCCAGGCAATCCTCGAGTTTTGCCCCCCGCAACTGCTGATGGATGAATCCCGCATCGAAACTGTCGCCAGCGCCGACGTCCTCTACAGATTTCACGCTCGGGGGCGCTAGGCTGCACTGTTCCTGCCCTGACCGGCAGATAGCTGCCGCGGAGCCGCGCTTCACTACCACAACCTTGGCCAGTCCAGCGAGCACGTTAATGGCTTGCGAAAGGTCGTCCGTGTGCGCGATTTTCTTCGCTTCACGATCATTCGGGAAAAAAATGTCGACATACTTGAGAACTTCCAACAGGTTCCGATCCCACTTGTCCTCAGGATCATCATTGGTATCGAGTGACGTAGAAAGTCCCGCAGCTTTAGCCTGGCGGAACAGATCTCCGATTCGCGGGCGCAACGCTCGGTGCAGAAAGAACGACGAGACGTGCAGGTGCCGCGCCGACCGGACGTATTCCATGTCGATGTCGGAGTACTGCATCTCAAACATGGTGCCAGGAAACGTGAGGATGTAACGTTGCTGGAGGTAAGGCAAAGCAACGGTTAGCCCCGTCGGTGTTCGCCCGGTTGACTCCTTCATGCGGCTTACGTCAACCCCAGCAGCCGCCAGCCGTTCCAATGCCATCTTCCCCAGTGGGTCTCCGCCGGTTTTCGAGATGAAACCGACCTTGGTTCCCAGCAAGGCCAGGTTATGAGCGAAAATCGCGGACGAACTGCCCAGCGTGACCGCCAGACCACTTGCCAATAGCTCGCGATCCAGTACCAGTTCTTTGGGCAAACCGTAGAGGATCAGGTCTAGATTGATTTCACCAACCACGCATACGTCCAGCATCGGCATCTTTGCCCCCAATCTAGAAAACCAGGTCCCACAACGTCAGGACCCGTCGCAGGCCCGGCTCGGGTTTGACAGCGACTTGGCTCGATAACTCAAGCATTCGAAGGTTCCGGCAACACGTTCTTTCTCATCCACTGCGGCCACATCAGGCGTGTGTGCCCTCTAAACGTTGTTGGAGCCGGAATCAAGTGTCTTGGCGCAGTCATGGAAGCCACTCTCAACCCATTCCGCATGCTGCCGCATAGGAACGCAGCACCGACTGAATGTGATATCGAATGATTGCCCCCGGCTGGTTCTTGATTTCTTCCGCCCTGATTGCCGCGTACTCCAGAGGCAGGTATTGGCTGATGAGCGTCAACGGGACCGAGTGCGCCATGAGGTTCTCGATTAGGCGTTCGATCTCAGCTTGGACCGCCGGCTCATGCCAGTAGTATCGGCAGCGGTCGCTATAACTGTAGGCCCGCGAGAATCGCAGCTGGTTTTCATCCCCGTGATAGTAAGAGCGCCAATGCAAGGGGTTTTTCAGCATGGCCTGATCGAGCACTTCTGGCACCTGCGACAATCTGGGGCCTTTTCCCCCGCCAAGCAGATCTCGTTCGATCGCACTCAAGGAGAACACAGCTTCCCGAAACGCAAAGGTCAACCAGGGACCAACTTTCAGGATCGCAAAGTGATCTTCCACCATCTGCGCCAGAGCACTGGGAGGCTGGTAGTCCGTGGAATGTGCCTCGTATACCACCGATGGACTTTTCGGCAATCCTGCCGAGAGTGAGCGTGCCTTGCTGCAATCGTATTCAAATACGACGTTGTCCCCGAACTCCACTCCTGGCTGCGCGACCACAGCGATCACTCTGTCCCAGGCAGCGGACAGGCCCCTCTCGGCAAAGGCCGCTTGAAAGACTTGCAGAGTCTGATGGAGGCTTTCGACCGTGGTCACGGCAGGAGGCGCGCCTAGAGCTGACCCGCCCCCTGGTGTGGGGACTTCGGTCCCGATGACATACAGAGGAAGGTCGGCGCCGGGCGGCAAGTCTTTCAGCACCTCTTCAGCAGCTTCGCAAAGTACGGCGGCCCGCCGCGCAACGATGTGTTCAGGGAGGACCTTTGCGTCATCGGTACATGCTATGCTCGCATCAAGATGGATTTTCCGATATCCGGCGAGCACACAAGCGCGGACTAGTTTGCAAGCCTTTCTCAAGGCGCTGTTCGATGCTGCGGTCCTCCACGGAAATGGCCCGAGATGGTCCCCGCCCAAGCGTATTCGTTCTCTGGGAAGCCCCATACGCCGCGCCGCTGAGTGGACAAAATTGGCGACTGACCCGGCGTCTGTCCGGTGTAACCGCCCAGTTGATTGACCTGGCTGGAAGTAGACTCCACATGGAGGACAGAATCGTCTTCGATGGCCTGCTGGATGGCCGCGCCGATGACCCAGGGATGCGCGGAGCAGACCGCATAGACACCCCCTTTTCCTGAGAGAGGCGATTGCAGATCAATACATCCCGCAGGCTGGCGCTGGCGTTGCGGCAGCGCTGCTGAATCACTGGGTTCAAACCAGGCTCCTCCAAGAGTCGCCTCTCAACATCCATAGAGACTGATTTGCATGTTACGAATAATTACGAATAAGTTCAATATATATCGAATACGCCAATGGAAACAGGGGCAGATCGAGGACTAAACCACGGCCCCGTGCTTATCTCCACGACACCCTATTGTGTCCATGCGTAGCAGTGGACTGTGCCGGAAGTCGCTGGCCAAGTTGGCGATCACTTCGGATCAAACGCAGTCGGTGCATTACTTGTTGAGCATAACAAGGGCCAGTACGCGGTCTAGGACCGGCTTTCTGGTGTGTGCGGAAACGGCGGTCCTACGGAACGCCGGCGGGCTCAAACCAGACTACCGCGCCCTTTGCGATATCCGGCAGATGGAAGAGCGTGCTCCCGTTTGCAAAACGACCTGTGATCGTGGTCTCCTCGCGGAGAAATGGCAAGAAGTGCCCCCGAACCTTGCCGGGCACAATTATCTCGGCGTGGCTCTCGGGAGTCTGCACGGCGTTTTCTTTAGCACGCAAGCCCAGGAAGTTGGCGAAAAACACATGCGGTTTACCGTCCACGGACGCAATCTGCGCCGCAACCATTGGCGATGACTTTACTCGAATTTCGCCCTCACCCAGGCTGTCGAGAAAACGCTTTTCACTGTCGGGTGAGCAATCTTCAAAGTGACTTTCCGCCAGCGTGAGGTATCGGGCTCCCGGTGAATCCGCGAGGTAGGTCACGTTGGTCTGCCCCAGTAATTCTTCGCTCATGGCGCCAGTGGCGAAAATCTTTCCGCTGCTCCCGGCGTACTTTCGCAAGGCAGCCGTTTCGTCTCTTGAGAGGATGCGCACATCGGGCAGAATCAAAGTCTTCCCGCGGAACGACTCCAACGTCCTCGGCGTCACGATCTGATATTCGCGATGACTCTGCATCAGGAGCAAGAGCGTGCCCTGGTACGAACGAAGGAACTCTTTTGTGAAGTAGTTGCGCGTAGCCGGAGAGAAGTAGACACCGACTGGATCAATCGCCGTCCGCGGACGATAGAACGTCTGCTCGTGCGCTGCAATCCATGCGAACACTTGCTTTCGCGTGGCCAGGTCGTTCGAGCCGGACATCACATGCGTCGCTGCATCCCAGACATTCGCTCCCGCCATGACTTCCGACATGAAGAGGTTCTGCATCGCCTCGGGAGCGCGAACCTTTGGATCGCCGTCCCACGAGTAATTCAAGATCCAGGTCGCTTTGCCCTCGGCGAACGCGCGGAACGTCTGCATGCCAATCTGGTAACGGAACCAATCGAGGGGCGTTCGCGAAGCCGCCATATGATCCCCGTTGCCAAACTCGTACTCGTGTGCAATCGCATCGTTGACGGCGTACAGGCTATATACATCCGCGCCAACGCGCACAACTTCTTCCTCGATTCCCGGGTAAATCTCGGGAATCGTCTTGATCTGCGGATTCACAGCCTTCGCCGTCTGGTCGATCTCCTGCATGAAGTCGGTCAGCGATTGGATCCGAAAATCGACCCACCGGCGAAAGTTTGGGTCGGAAAAATCGCCGAGCTTCAGTTCGCGCCGCGCGTCCAGTCCGGTCTGTTTACGGAAGGCCGCCACGGTCGCATCGTCGAAGCTGGCCCAGCTGTCTTCCCAGCCATCGAAATGCGTCATCCAGTAAGGGATGTCGACGTAGATGCCGTCAATCCCAGTCGCGGCGATCTGCCGCACGCGCTCCATATAAGTCTTGCGCCACTCTGGCGCGTAAGGGCTGATCCACACATCCTCGTCGCCTTTTGCAATCCAGAAAGCAGTGCCGCCGCCAAAGATCGCGGGCTCACCCGTGATTTTGCGCTGTAACCACTCTGGATGGTCCTTGGCCACTGAATGTGACGATTGAGCGGCGTTCGCGGTGATGCACTCCAGCCCGGCGATGTAAACGAACGCGTGGTTTCCGGCTTTGTGAGCACGCTCGGCCACGGCACGAATCGCGGCGAGTTTCTCCTCCGGATGCAAGAAGCTCTCGTATCGGCCCGGGATGTCGTTGTCCACCTCGATGCCGAAGACGTTACTATCCCGCGCATTGCGTAGGATCTGGTCGGCGTTGTTGGCCTGCAGGTTGTAAGCCGCGATGCGCACAAAATGCGTCCAATTTTGCTCGGGTGAGCCGGGGACAGCTGCCAACAGTACGGCAAACAGCATCAGAAAGAACATGGCGAGACACCTTTTCCGTTTCATGCCGGGTCCTCGTTATGAGAATTGTGATTGCGACATCAGTTACTGCCACGCACGCTTCCGCCATCCGTGTGCTGTTGACGATGCGTGCTAGGAGCCAGTTGCTGGTGCGCCGCCCGTTTCGTCGTTCTGGCCGAGACCGACCGTCGAGCGCAGCGTCAAACTGCCATCCGTATTCAGACCTTGCCGGCAAGCCCAACGCACCGGATAGCGTTGCCCTTTGACTTCGATTCCCGCTCTGAGTCTCAGTCCCCTCCAGTTCGTTCCCTTGGGCAACGGGAACTTCGCCTGACGGACTTTTCCTGGAAGAGGGTAGCCAGCGTCAAGACTCCCTTCCACGTTCACCTTTCCATCCTCGCTGCTCACGGAGACACGCAACACGCCGGGGACGCCGGCAATCCCGTCGTTCGCAAAGCCAATAATCAAGCCCGGATAGCCTGCTTCCTCATAGCTCCACACCCATGAGGGCCGAACCCGGTAGCCAACCTTGCGGGCCAGTCCGTCAATCGCGCCGGGAAACTGGTGGTAGTAGTTGAGGATTCGATCGGCCTGGATGCGGTGCCAATTCCATAGCGAGAAATAGCACGCGCCCACATCCTGCACGTGGTGGATGACGTTGTCCGTATAGGTCACGCCCTCATCCATCCTTAGGCTTTGCGGCAACCCATCCGACATCCCGACTTCCACCGTAACTCCCGTCCAAGGTGGCCGGTTGCTCAGTTCTTCGATCTGCTCGTTTTCAATGAAGATAGTATCGGTCCGCAGCCAGTTAAAACTTCGGACGGTGCGTTCGAGCAGCTCGGAATTGCCCACCTTGCTGAAGTCCGGCTGCGTGTTAGTGACCAGCGGCGTTCTCCTCCAGCGCTCTACCTGGTGCTGGAACATACTCACGAAGGTTTTCTCCGCAGTGACGGAGTCGGGAAAGGGGTTCGACTCCAGCGGCCAGGTATGTCCCTCGCCCCAGAATCCGTACATGAACGTGTCAACGTACTCCACGTCGGGATGGCCGTCGTAGGCGTCCGCCAGCAGGTCCACCAGTTCCCGAAATGCAGACTGGAATGCGGGATCGTCATAGCGAGGTTCATATCTCACACGACCCTCCCATTCGCCCAGCTTCACCATCGGAACCTTCTGCCGCACAAAGCCGGGTAGCGCGAGATCGGGAATGTCCGGGTTACTTATCATCACGCGGAACCCGACCCGCTTCCGATACATACGGGCCAGATCGAAGGTCAGCTTCCAGTGCTCACACGGGTCGAGCTTTCCGGGCCGCTGCTGCACGTCTTTCCAGTTCACGCGGATATAGAGCTTCGTCCCTAGCGGCAACTTGACCAGGTTTTCGATGGACTGAGCCAGTGTCTCTCCCTCTTTCTTCGCTGGCCCCACCTCGTCGCAGACGTAGGTGATGAGACCCATTCCATAGTTGGGCACGATCTCCTGAGAGGGGGTCAGGGCCATGACCACAGTCCAACTGGGATAATCGTCGACGGAAAAAGGTCCCTGATAGAGCCGATCAGACACCGGTGGCCCGGAACCGAAGTCGTACTTGTCGAAGTTGTGAGTGGGAACATGTCCCAGAAGCGATTCGCTTCCAAGTCCCGCCGCTACTGCGATAGCACCGCCAGCTTTAAGAAATGATCTTCGTTGCATACTCAGCCTACCCTTCAAGGTCGAATGCTTGGGGTGTCAAATTGCCGAAAAGGGGTCTGCTCCCCAGGTTCCTGAGGAACATCCTACCCCAGCACGATTACGTCCAGAGAAACCAAGGCAACCGCCCCAACACCGGCCTTACGCTTTCTCATAGTTGTTTCCCGATTACCGCGGATGGTTTGTAATGTCGAAAATCAATCCCGTATTGTCCAGGCTAAGCGGCAGCACGTAGCTGTCATAGGTCGGATGATCGGCAGCGTCCAAGGCACGGATCTGGTAATTCAGGGCTTTCGTGCCGCCCAAGGTTGCGGTGTCAAAGCTGGCGGCCTGAACGCCGGGATCGACGATGTCGAGCGCGGCACCCGCGGCGACTTCCGTCCAGGTCCAGTCCGTGCCTGTGCCCGTGTACTGCCACAGGCGGGCGCTGCCGCTTTCGGCTTCGAACATATATTCCGCCCCAACCGCAATCCCGCCGCCGTTGCACCCGGTCTTCGAATTCTGATCGGTGTCCAGAAAAATCTGCCAGTGCCCAGTGCCCATTCCACCCCAACGAATCGAGGTGCGACCGCGCAGCGGCGCGCCCTGCGAATCGAAGGAACCCGGCCATGCACTGGCAAACGGGGCCTGCACGCCCTGCTGTTCCACTGCCGCAGCTTCCGCTTTCCAATATTGCGGTGGGCTCGCATACGGATTGCCTGTCTCCTGCGCCAAGTAAACCCAACCCGCGTTGCGCTGCTTCGCCAAGTTCAAGGCCGCCGGGAGTTGGTCGGCGCTCATGCCATAGACGATGTGCCAGAAGCGGTCGGGCGGGTACTTGTGCACCCAGGCAAAGTCCACGTAGTTGTCTCGATAGTTCGCCAGACCCTGGTCCTCCCAGTTCATCAGGATGTTGGTGATCCCCATCCAGCAGTCGCTTGCACTGTAAGTGCCCGGATTAAGCACCGTGACCCGGGCGCCCGCCTTCTCGCGCACGTAGTTCGTGAGTGCCTCGTAATATAAAAACTGAGTGGGAAGAAATGGATTGCTGGCGTTGCAATCGGTGGGCGCCTCATCGAAGAACATGCCGTCGACCAGGTAGTTGCGGTACACCGCATCAATCTTCCGCCTGACGATCTGTGGATCCCGTGCACCGTAGCCTGTGTAGGTGTAGCCGAGCACGAAGATGCCCTGTTTGCGGGTTGCTCGGATCGTCCGGTCGACGCTCGGGTAATAGGTCTCATCGTCGCCGTTATTGAGGTTGACGATCATGATGCCGACTGCCTTCGCCCCCGGCGCCGCCCACGCTGCCCATTGTGCCGACCCCGGGTCCTGATAGGACGGCACGCCAAGCCGTGTCTGGCCTGCCGCCATCACAGCCGTGAACACAATGATGAGCCATCCGCTGAGCCTCACGCCGCGCTGCACGCTTGTCATGGCTAAACCTCGGTCAATGTGTGAATCGACACCTTCAGGTTATTCGGCGCTTTCGCCTCATCTCGCGCGCGGCAAGAGCGCCGGATTCGGGGCCGTAAACCTGCAGTTCAGAACTCGAACCTCAATCCGAACTGGAAGTACCGGGGCGTGTACCCTCCCGCGTC
>Ga0208038_1000384_pt1 | contig 38902 bp, 39 predicted proteins | sample June2015DPH_16_1_FD_184714 | JGI IMG/M metagenome (GOLD analysis project Ga0208038, IMG submission 184714) | Peatland microbial communities from SPRUCE experiment site at the Marcell Experimental Forest, Minnesota, USA - June2015DPH_16_100... | ecosystem: Environmental > Terrestrial > Soil >...
TCGTCGAAGGTGAACGTCCAAACCGACGTAACGCATGCAAGCCTCCTTTCGGCTGAGGCGTTCGGTATATCCGAAACGACCTCGTTTGCCCGACTGCGAGGCTTGCTGCATAGTTTCAGCCGCAGAGAAAAAATTGATTTTTTAAAAACAGAATTCTTGTCTTCTCAGCGTCTCTGCGGTTGCATTTACTGGGCGCCGGCTATTCCTTTTTTCGCACGATGATGCTGGGTCCGGCCAGGGCGCGGACGACCAATTCGCTGCCGGCGGGAAGGAAGCCGGTTTCGCTGACGACGGAGGTGATGCGTTTGTCGGCGATGGCGGGGTCGTAAAACTCGGCCGATCCGCCGGGACGCAACTCGGTGAGGGCTTTGCCGACGGCGCCGACGGGCGGCCAGGGGACCGTGTTGCCCGCGACGGGGCCGGAGGCGCTGGCGGTCGGGCGGTTGCCGGTGGTGGCGGTGATGATCAGACGGCTGAAGTACGGCATCTTGGGCAAAAAGCGGCTGAGCCACATCCACAGCAGCACGGAAGAGCCCATGGCGGCGGCGACGACGATGATCCCTTTTTGCATGGCGATCCAGGCGGCCGAGAAACTGTGCGGGATCGCGGGGCCGGTGTCCTTGGGTACGAAGGTCATTATGAGGCCGAAGACCACGAGGATGCCACCGGTGATGCCGGGGAAGAAATGGCCGGGCAAGAGGATTTCGAATGCGATCAAGACCAGGCCGGCGAAGATGAGCAGAATTTCCCACCACTGGGCATAGCCGGTGAGCAAGGGGACGCCGAGCATGAGGATCAGGGCGGCCAGGCCGATGGTTTCCGCCACGCCGTGGCCCGGGGCGTGCAGGACGATGTAGAGGCATTGGAGAAAGATGACGATCAGAAGCCCGCGGACGGCGGCGCTGCCGAGGATTTCGACCAGCTTCTCGCCGATACCGGAGGAGAGTTCCGCGACGACGACGTAGCCGCGCTGCTGTGCCAAGGCCTGCGCGGAGCCGGCGATGCCGCTGGCCAGGCCGTAGCGCACGGCCTGGTCGCTGCTGACCGTCAGAAGGGTCGTCGGTCCATCAATGGGAACCGGCGCGCCGGGCACATCGGTCCACTGCTTGGTGGCGATCAATTTGGCGTAATCCTTGTCATCGACGAATCGCTTCTCGCCCTTGTCGTTCTGCACCCAGTAGACGGTGCGCGCGACGTCGACCATGGCGGCGGCCAGCAGGGGGTCGTGGTGGTTGCGCTGGGCGCTGTCGGCGAAATCCAGAAGCACGGTGCTTTCGGCCTTGGCGCGTTCGGCCGGGGGCATCGCTTCCAGGCCGGTGGCGCCAAAGACGATCGGAGCGCAATCGCCCAGCGTGGCCGAGCCGCTCATGACGATCTCGTCGCAGGCCATGGCGATCATCGCCCCGGCCGAAATCGCCTTGTCCTCGACGAAAGCGATGGTGTGAATGTCATCCTGGCGTTTGAGAAATCGCGAGATTTCCTCGCCGGCGGTGACCAGGCCGCCGTAGGTGTCGACGTTGAGAATGACGACTTTGGCGCCCAAGCCGCGGGCCTGGTTGAAGCGGTTGATGAGCTGATCGCGCGAGTAGTCGTTGATCTCGCCCTGGAGTTGAACGATGACGGCTTTGGTTTGCGAAGCCGACGGCTGGGAGGCCGGAGCGTCGGCCCGTACGGGAATGCACAACAGCAGCAGAAGAACAACCGCCTGCCAGAGACGCCCCTCACCCCGTCCCTCTCCCCATGAGTACATGGGGCGAGGGGGAACACCTGATTGCCCCGCGTGTTTCATGGCTCTATTTTACGACAAATCCCGGCCGGAGAAAAACGTTTGTACAATGCGAGCCATGCGCCGCCCAACCGCTCGCCTTTTCATGGCCGTGTGGCTGATTTTGTGCCTGCTCGTGGGCGTGGCGTGGATTTCCAGCCGGCACACGATGGAGAGTTGGACCGTCCGCTACGGCCGACACTTTGGTCAATCAGTGAGCCTCATCTTGCTCGACGTTGACTCCAGAGCCGGTTCGGTATCTTTGTGGCTTGAATACGGCACGGAGCCTGGCTTCGACCACACGGGATGGAGCGCCTGGCATGTCGCCATGCACCTGGGCAACTCCCCGCAAAAAACCAGGATGGAGGCGGGTACGGAATCCACCGACATGATCCCGAACACTCCTTATAGCAGCGGGAGAATCCTCTGGGTAACCATCCCGTATTGGCTGCTGCTGGGCGTGATGTTGATCGTGCCGGCGCTGCGGCTGTTGATGTGGTGGCGGCGGCGCGGGCGGATGGCGGGGCGGTGCCCGCATTGCGGGTACGATCTGCGCGCCACGCCGGACCGCTGCCCGGAATGCGGCGCGGTCATCGCGTCGCCGCCGTCAGTTTGACGGCCGCGAGCAGAGGATCAGCACGTCCAGCGTCTGGCGGGCTTTGCCATCGTCCACGGCCGCGGCCGCGAGGCGAAGGCCATCCTGCAAATCATCGGCTGCCTCGGCGACGACCAACGCGGCGGCGGCGTTCAGGATCGCGATGTCGCGCTTGGGTCCGCCTTGGCCGTCGAGCACGTCCGTCAAGGCCGCTGCCGCTTCATCGACGGAATTGACTTGCAGGTCGGACAGCCGGGCATACTCCAGGCCCGACTCGGCCGGGTCCAGCGTCCAGGTGTGAATGTGTCCTTCGTACAGTTCGCTGATGCGCGTGGGGCCAAGGGTGGAGATTTCGTCCAAACCGTCCTCGGCGCAAGCGACCCAGGCGCGGCGGCTGCCCAATTCGCGCAGGACGGCGGCCAGGCGATCGGTCAACTCGGGGGCAAAAACGCCGAGCAACTGATGGCGGGTCCGGCCGGGATTGGTCAGCGGCCCCAGCAGGTTGAAGATCGTGGCAATGCCCAGGGCTTTGCGTGCTTCGGCGACGAATTTCATGGCCGGGTGATGCAACCGGGCGTAGGCGAAGCACATGTTGGCTTCTTTGAGGCAGCGGGCCAAATCCTGCGGCGTGGTTTGGAGGTTCAGCCCCAATTTTTCCAGCACATCGGCCGAGCCGGCGCGGCCGGAGGCCGAGCGGTTGCCGTGCTTGACGACTTTGACGCCGCAGGCGGCGACGATGATGGCGGCGGCGGTGGAGATGTTAAACGTGTGCCGCACGTCCCCGCCGGTGCCGCAGGTGTCCAGTACGATCCCGGCCTCGTCGCAGGGGACGGGGATGACTTTTTCGCGCATGACCGTGGCGGCGCCGACCAGTTCCTCGACGGTGGTTCCCTTGGCCGCCATGCCGATCAGCAGCCCGCCGATCTCCGCCTCGTTGGCCTGACCGGACATGATGTGAAGGAAGGCGTCGCGCGCCTCATCGCGCGTGAGGTCCTGGCGGTAGCAGAGCTTGAGCAGTAGGTCGCGAAAAGCGGTCATGGGTGCGAATGACGAGGTTCGAATGACGAAATTCGAATGACGAATGACGAATGAAATGACGAATGACGAATGAATGCGGGCCGAGGCGCTTTGCTCATTGGGCATTGGACATTCGGAATTGATTCGTCATTCGTCATTCGAATTTCGTCATTCTCTTGATCATTCCACCACCGTGGCTCCTGCCGTGGCGGTGGTCACGAGCACGCTGGGTTGGCGGCCGAATTTCTCCGTGTACGTTTTGTGCAGGTGCTCGCAAAGGGCATCCACCGAGCGGGGCTGGACCATGGCGACGATGCAGCCGCCAAAGCCGCCGCCGGTCATGCGGGCGCCGTAGACGCTCTTGACCTGCATCGCCTTGTCCACCAGGAAATCCAGCTCGGGGCAGCTCACCTCGTAATCGTCGCGCAGGGAGTTGTGGCTCTGGACCATCAATTCGCCGGCGTCGTCGTATTGCTGCTCTTTGAGGTTTTGGGCCATGGCCGCGGTGCGGCCGTTTTCGCTGATGACGTGGCGGCAGCGGCGAAAGACGACTTCGCTCAGGTCCGAGCGCGAGGCGTCGAGTTGCGGCATCGTCACATCGCGAAGGGCCTTGAGGTCCGCGTGGCGGCGGCGCAGGACGGCGACGCCTTCTTCGCATTGTCGGCGGCGCATGGCGTACTCGCCGCCCACCAGGTCGTGCTTGACCATGGTGTTGGCGACGACGATGCGCAATTCGTTGGGGTCGAGAGCGACAAATTGCTTGGAAAGATCGCGGCAATCCAGGAGCATGGCGTGGCCGCTGCGGGCGGCGCAAACGATCATTTGGTCCATGATGCCGACGGGAACCTGGGCGTAGTCGTGCTCGGCTTTCTGGCAGATCAGGGCCAGGCGGTCGGGGCCGATGCTCAGCCCAACCAGGAAGAGCATGGCGCGGGCGGCGGCGAGCTCGAGGGCGGCGCTACTGGCCAGCCCGCCGCCGACGCTCAGGGTATTGCAAACAAGTGCGTCCATCCCGGACAGGGGGATGCCGGCGGCGATCAATCCCGCCGCCACGCCGCGGACGTAGTTGCCCCAGGGCGGCTTTCCGCGCTCGACTTTCTTCTGTACGGAGAATTCGACGAACTCGTTGGGGAAGACGGTGGAGGCGATCTTGACCAGGTCATCGCTGCGCGTGCGGCAGACCATGGTGATCTGGGGCTCGATGGCCATGGGAAAGACCAGGCCCTCGTTGTAGTCGGTGTGCTCGCCGATGAGATTGACGCGGCCGGGGGCGCGCACGATGTGGGTTCTCACCTCCGGCGACGCGGCGCCGAAAACCTGGGTGAACCGCTCCCGCAGGCGCTGGTTGGCCTCCTGATCCATTGCGGCGACTGTAAGAATGCGGGAAGACAAATGCAACCGCCCAGACGCAGAGGGTGCAGAGTGCCGCAGAAAAGAAAAATGGAAAAAGGGTTTTCATATTTTTCTCAGGCAGGAATGCTCTTTCTAAAAGATCAATTTCTTCTCTGCGGCTATCTCTGCGCCTCTGCGTCTGGGCGGTTGCATTTGGCGGGGTGGGTGCCATGTGGGCGGCAGAGCCGCTATACTCAAGTAAGGATGTGGCGAGGCGCATTCATGGCGATGGTCCTTGCGGCGGCGGGGGCGGCTTGGGCATCGCCTGCCACTGCCCCGGCGACGCGGCCGCAGGTGCCGCAATCGTTCATCCGCTTCGTCGAGGACGGCCACGGCGGAGGATCGCTGCAAACGGCGGATGTGGCGTTCCAGAACCGGGACGGCGCGACCGTGCACCTGATCGCGGCCGTGCATATCGGGGAAAAATCGTATTACGACGCGCTGAACCGGCAGTTTCAGGACTTTGACGCGGTGCTGTACGAGATGATCAAGCCGCGCGGCGCGGCTCCGCCGGCGCCGGGACAGGCCGAGCAATCCGACAGCGACATCGCGGCATTCCAACGGTTCCTGAAGGATGTCCTGGAACTCGATTTTCAGTTGGATGACATCGACTATACCGCGCCCAACTTCGTGCACGCGGATTTGGATCGGGAAACGTTCGAAAAACTCCAGGAGCAACGCGGGGAAAGTTTTGAATCGCTGATGCTGCAGCAGATGCTCAATGCCCTGAACCAATCGACGACGCGGCAAAGCGACGTGCAGTCGCTGCAAGACATGGTCAACGTCCTGACGCATCCGGATATGGAGCGGCAGATCAAAGTGGTCCTCGCCCGACAGATGGGGGAGATGGACACGGCGGCGATGGGGCTGGAAGGGCCGGGGGCAACGGTGATCCTGAGCGAGCGCAACAACGCGGCGATGCAGACGCTGTCCCAGACGCTTGCCGCGGGGAAGAAAAACGTCGCCATTTTCTATGGGTCGGCGCACATGCCCGATCTGGCCAAGCGACTCGCGGCCGAGGGATTCGAGCCGCTGAGCACGCGATGGAATCTGGCTTGGGACCTGACGATCCGGCCGGACCAGCCATCCGCGGTCCAGAAACTTTTTGACGGGCTGATCAAATCGCTGCAGGAGAACAAGTGATCGCCGCGGACTAATGACATGAATCATCTGCGCGGAAAATTCATCGTCTTCGACGGCGGGGAAGGCTGCGGCAAGAGCACGCAGGCGGCGATGCTCGACGCTGCACTGCAAAAGGCCGGCGTGCCGACGCTCCTGGTGCGCGATCCCGGCTCGACGCACATCGGCGAGAAAATCCGCGCCATCCTGCTCGATCCGCAACACGATCGCATGTCGATGCGCTGCGAGATGCTACTGTACATGGCGGCGCGGGCGCAGATGGTCAAGGAATTGATCGAGCCTGCGCTAGCGGCGGGAAAATGCGTGATCTGCGACCGGTTCATTACCAGCACGCTGGCGTACCAGTTGGGCGGCGAGGGTCTGACGGCGGAGGAAATCCACCGGGTGGGGCAGGTCGCGGTGGGCGGACGCTGGCCGGATTTGACCATCCTCCTGGACATGCCCGTGGACCGCAGCGCCGCCCGCCTGAATCGGCAGCGCGACCGCATCGAGCAGCGCCCGGACGAGTACCACCAACGCGTGCGCGAAAATTACCTTCAACAGGGGCGGCAGCACGAGAAAAAGATGCGCATCATCGACGCCGACCGCGATCGGGAGGCGATTCATGCGGATGTCATGCGCCTGCTGGGGCAGATGAATGATGATTGGGTTTGAGCAAATCGTCGGGCAGGATGCGGCGATTGGGTCGCTGCTGGGCGCGTACCGGGCGGATCGGCTGCCGCACGGGTTGATCTTTGCCGGCCCGGTGGGCGTGGGCAAGGCGACGACGGCCGCGGCGTTTGCGGTTTTGTTTCTGTGCGAGGCCGCCAAGGACGACCGCGCGTGCGGGGTTTGCCAAAGCTGCGTGGCGATGTCGGCCGGGTCGGCCGGGTCGGGCGGTTCGCATCCGGATTATCACGTCATCACCAAGGAACTGGCCCGCGTGTATGACAAAACGGGAACGAGCAAGGCGACGCAGCTTGCCATCAACGTGGTGCGGTATGAGCTGGCGGCCCCGGCCGCCCGCAAAACCGTGCTGGGGCGAGGTAAGGTCTTTGTCGTCGAAGAGGCGGAGCTGATGACGCCGGCGGCCCAGAACGCGATCCTCAAGACACTGGAAGAGCCGTGGGGCCGGACGCTCATTATCCTGCTGACGACGGACGCGACGGCTTTGCTGGCGACGGTCCGCAGCCGCTGCCAGACGATCCCCTTCGCGGCTTTGGAGAAGGATGTGGTGATCCAAGAACTGCGTCGGCGGGGGATCAAGGCGGCGACCGCCTCGGCCGCGGCGGAATTGTGCGATGGATCGCTGGGGCTGGCCCTGCGGTGGATCGAGGATGGCGTGGTGGAATCGGCCGGTGAATTGAATCAATGCGTCGACGCAGCTCTCGCCGGGGAATCGGGGGGCGACTTGGCCGATCTGCTCAGAACCCTGGCCGATAAGCAAGCGCAAAAGACACTTGAGCGTGACGACTTAGCGAGCAAGGACGCGGCCACGCGCGATGCCCTGGCGATGTACCTATCGCTGGCCGCCCGCCAGCTACGCCTGCGCCTCGCCGTTAGCGCGGGTGCGGATCAGATGGAAAAGATTTGCCAAGCGATCGACGCGGTCGCGCGGGCCCAGCAGTATCTGGATGCCAATGTCAACGTGGCATTGGTACTGGAGCAAATCGGCCTTGCTCTCGCCGCGTCGGAGTAAGCGCGTAACAAGGCATCAGATTATCCAGTTTAAACTCCGGCATTGCGACATCCGTTTACGGTTTCGCGTCATAACACCGCGTTTCGTCATCGCTTTCTCCCACATTCAGCTACCGGGTCGCCTATAGACGCCCAAACACGTTCTTTTTTCCGCCTGACTGTATTGATTATTCGCACGTCAAAATTCTGACCTTGCGCAGCAGCGCATTGCGCAAATCTTAGCGCTATTTCGCCGCAGAAAGTCCGCTTTTGCGTTGATGTCGACCAACGCCCAAGTGTAGAAATAATGAAACAGGGCACATTTTGACGTTTGACCTTTCTTGAAGCTGAGGGAGGGACGGATGCAATCGATTTTCGCTTCTGACCGTTGTCTCAAAGTCGTTATCGCCACCGTGTTGGCGCTGCTTGGGATTGCCGTGCCGTCGGCGCGCGCGGCCAGTTACACCGGCACCGTGCTTTACCCCTGTACGATGCCCAGCGGGTTCACGGGATATGGGGCATTGCAGGCCGCTGCCGGTCAGACCGTAGGCGGGGGCGGGACTGGCACGAATGGACACGCTCTTCTTTGGTCCGGCCCGGTGGGGTCGATCATCGACCTAAACCCAACCAGTTTGACCGGGATCAGTTACTCAGTGGCCGAGGGCACCAATGGCACCCAGCAGGTCGGGTACGGTGAGGGCAGCGGGACGGGCAACAATGCCCACGCCCTGCTCTGGTCCGGCACGGCCGCGTCGGCCGTCGACCTCCAGCCCACCAGCCTCACCGAGATCACCAATTCGTACGCCATGGGCACGAGCGGCACCCAACAGGTCGGCTACGGATATGGAAGCGGGACAGGCAATAATAACCACGCCCTTCTCTGGTCCGGCACGGCCGCGTCGGCTGTGGACTTGAACCCGACCAACCTAGGCGGGTTCACCTACTCGGAATCCCGGGGTACCAGCGGCACCCAGCAAGCCGGCGACGGCGGAACAGGCAGCATTGACCACGCCCTTCTCTGGTCCGGCACGGCCGCATCGGCCGTCGACCTGAACCCGACCAACCTGAGCGGGTTCACCTACTCGGAAGCCAACGGCACCAACGGCACCCAGCAAGTCGGCGACGGTTATGGCAGCGGGACAGGCGACAATCACCACGCCCTTCTCTGGTCGGGCACGGCCGCATCGGCCGTCGACCTGAACCCGACGAACCTCACCGGGTTCGACATTTCGGTCGCCCTCGCCACCAACGGCGCCCAGCAGGTCGGCGATGGCGCCGGCAGCGCGACGGGCGGCTCCAGTCACGCCCTGCTCTGGTCCGGCACGGCAGATTCGGCCGTCGATCTTCAGTTGCTCCTGCCCTCGAACGGCACGTGGATTCATTCGCTTGCCTGTGGCATCGACGGCGCGGGCAACGTGTACGGTCTAGCCGCCGGCACGTTAAACGGCGTGACCGGCCCCTTCGCCGTCGAGTGGTCGCCCGTGCCCGAGCCGGCGAGCCTGGGGCTGCTCGCTCTGGCCGGCGGCATGCTCCTGATGCGGCGGACGCGGCAGGGGGGTGAGGTTCTCTAGCTGGATGAATTCAGTTTCACCGCGGAGCACGCCGAGATCGCTGAGAAATTCGAGGTTCCGATGTACATCGGGACCTCATCACATTCTCGGCCCATTGCGCGCTCTCGGCGGTGAATAATCGGGGTTAGGATTGAGGGGAGTCTTCGGCGTCGACGATGGCGTCGATGCGGGATATCTGGCGGCGGCTGGCCCAGCGGAAAAGGGCGGCGACGGACATCAGGAGGGCCATGGTGCCGAGGAAAATGTAGAACAGGCAGCGAAGGCGGAAAAGCTCGTCGTGTGCGGCGGGGGAAGCGGGGGAGATGACGCCGTGGGAACTCAAGGCGTCCAACACCGGATAGGCCAGCAAGTAGCTGAAGGCCAGGGAGGCGGCCAGGATCACGCCCACCACGGTGATCGTCCGCGGTTGGCGGCGGTCGGAAAAATCGGCAGGCTGGGCCGGCTCCTCAAACATAGGAATCGGGATTCCCCCCCTGTGTGGATATACGATATGGGGTGGGGATGTGCCAACTCTATCATGGGGGTCTGGCATGCGTCGGGGAACGCGCGGCCCAAGGGCCGCGGCTAAACGGGGCGTTTACAGGGCGGCCAGGAGTTGGGCGATCTGCTGCTGCGGGCGAGACAGGGGATACACGTGCAATTGGTCCAAACGTAGCCAGCGGCGCGGGCGGACGCTTGGGATGGTGCCGTCCACATCGGCGGTAAATATGTCAAAAACATACCGTCGATGGGTCAGGGCACGGCGGATCTGACCTATGTGCCGGGGCGGGGAAATTCGCAGGCCCAGGCGACTGCGCAATTGGCTGGGTGTGGGGCGGGGGCCCAGGGGCGGGATGGTCAGAAACTGCCACATGCCGGGCCAGCGGCCCTGGGGTGGACGCTGCTCGATCAGCCAGCGGCCGCGGCGCGATAGGCACAGGGTCCAACGCCGCACGAGAGGCGTGGGGCGGGAGGGCCGGGGGGTGGGGATGGAACGTTGCAAACCGGCGGCGGCGGCTCGGCAATACCGCCGCAGTGGACATAGGGGGCATTGGGGGTCGCCAGGGGTGCACAGGGTGGCGCCTAATTCCATCAGGGCGGAATTGAATTCGCCGACCCGCGTCCTGGGCAGCAGTTGCTCGGCTATTTGCCAGAGATGGCGGATGGTTTGCGGGCGGCGGGGGTCCCGGCGGATCAGGTGCAGGCGGCACAGGACGCGGGCGACGTTGCCGTCGACGATGGGGGCACGGGCGCCGTAGGCGAGGGAGGCGACGGCGCCGGCGGTGTAGCGGCCGATGCCGGGCATGGTTTGCAAGATGGCCGGGTCGTGCGGGACGCGGCCGGCAAAATCGGCGGCTATTTTTTTGGCGGCGGCGTGAAGGTTCCGCGCCCGGCGGTAATAGCCCAGACCCTGCCAAAGGCGCAGGACTTGCCGCTCTTTGGCGGCGGCCAGGGCTTGGAGGGTCGGGAAACGATCCATGAAGCGACGGAAATAGGGGATGACCGTGGCCACCTGGGTCTGCTGGAGCATGAATTCGCTGACCAAAATTGTGTAGGGGTTGATGGGTGCATGGGAATGGTCGCGGGGCGGACGCCAGGGGAGGTCGCGGCGGTGTCGTGCGTACCAACCCAGCAGGCGCCGGGCGACATTGAACCGCGGGTTGACCTCTGCAAGGGTTGGCGGCACGCGGGAGTCTCCTGAGTGACGTCGCGGGGTGCGTCAAGGGGTCGTGGCTAAAGAAAGTAAATAATTTTTGAATTGCCGCAACACAAGTCCCATAAAACTGATATAATTAATAATCCTGAGTGGGCCGGGGCCATGGATGGGGACCTCGACGGTCAGGGAGGATGATATGACCAGACTGCCCCATATCGATGATTTTGTTCGTCTGACGCGGGATATCCCCGAGCTTGCGCTGAATCGAGGTGCAGTCGGCGTCGTGCGCAGCACGTGGTTTGCGCCATCTGTGGCGTACGAAGTCGAGTTTCATCAGATCGGTCACGACTACCAGACGCGGGCGCTGTTGATGCCTGAGCAGCTCCAAGTCGAGGACGGGCCGCTGTTCAAGCAGCCGGAGTTGGTAGCGCGCTGAATGTGATGTGGTTTGCGCAAGAGCGTCAGGGGCCGGCGGAGGCAGCGCCGCTGCGCAGTGGTGGCGGGGGCCATTGGTAAGGGCCGGCGTTCCACGGGGTTGGCCGTATGTAATACGTGTCGTCGGTTTTTTCCGGCGCGATCAGATGGCGCCAAGTCTGGCCCAAACCGCCGGGGAATTGCACGGTGACGTCGTGCGCTCCGGGCGTAAGATGCAGGGGAATGAGGAAGACGGTTCGCGGGAGCATTTCCCATTGGCGGATATCGGCTTGGCTGGTGGCTTTTAACAGCAGGCCGCCAGCGATGAGGGCCAGGCCTAACTCTTGCTGGCTTCTGTTGCGTTGCATGCTCTCGACGGCGCCGGCGGCGATCAGGCCGGAGCCGAGGGCGGATTTGACGGCGCGGATGGTGTCGATGTCCTGCCAGCGCCGGTCTTGCGCCAGGGCCAGCAAATCCACCGGCGGACGGGCGAGGAATTCGGTATCCACGGGCTGGCCATCGACGATGACGCGCGGCAGATAAATCGGCCCGGCGGACTCGGGCTTGGGCCCAAAGCCGACGATGGAGCCGTCGAAGGCCGTTTGTTTGCGCGGACCCTGGCCCCATTCGACGACCAAGAGGAGATTGGCGTTCTGGTTGAAGCGGGCATCGGCCAGCGCCGCCAGATCCGGGCGAAGTTTGACGAATTGATCGAACAGCGACTGGGCTTTTTCCGGCTCGCCGAGGCGCTGCCAGGATTTGGCCAGCATCAGGTAGGCCAGGACGAAATTGCTGTCCGCCTGCGTGAAGCTGTCCGGCTTGTCGGTATCAGCGTAATCGCGCAGTTTGAAGAGGGCGTTTTCGAAAGCGGCGCGGGCGTTGCCGTAGTCGTGCTGCATGTAATAGATCAGGCCCAGGTAGAAGTTGACCATGGCGCGCTCGAAGGGCTCGCCCTTCCAGACCTTGATTTTTTCGTCGATCAGGGCCGCTCCGAGCGAGCGTCCGCCGTTGTTCACGCCCACGCTGTTGATCACTTCGTAGGCGCGCAGGAAGGCATCTTCGGCATCGGTCAGGTGGTACTCGGCCAGTGTGGTCGAGCCCAGGCGGGCGTTGTTCAAGACGAAATTCTCATCGGTCTTGCGTGCGATGGGATCCAGGAGGGTGCGGGCCTGCTCATAGTCCCCCTGGAAATAGGCGGCGACGGCCTGGTCGGCCTGCGCTTCGGCGGCCGATTGGCAGCCGCACAAGGCCATCAGTATCAGCAACGGCGGCAGAGAAAAGACACAACGGCGGCGGAGTTGGAGCATCGCGGGATGTACCCCCTTTAATCCAAAAATCCCTTGACGGCGTTTTTCTTGACGCGGTATTCACCGCTCCACAGGACCCGCCGGTGATCCAAATCGGTCAGGCGGTAGACGCACAGGTAATAGCTGCTGCGCTCTTTGACGTTTTCCTGAGTGAGCGAGTCAAAGCGGGCGGCCAGGGCGTACTGCGGATTGACCGCGTCGGGGCTGGGCCCCAGCGGAACGCCGGCCAGTTCGCGGCCGCGCAAGGCGTAGAACTCGTCGCGATTCATGATCCAGGTGAATTTGTCGGGCGCGTGCTCGCTAAGCAGGGCCCGCACCTGGGCGGTGTAGGCTTGGGCCTGGCCGACGGGGAGCACTTCGCCGGTCATGCGATTCTCCACCGGCTCGCAGACCACGCGCAGCGGGCCGGTTTGGGCGATCTGGGCCTGCACGGCCGGCGAGGCCAGCATCGACGCGGCCATCTGGCTGGTCATCGCCTGCAAGTCGATGGAGTCCAGGGCCGTGTTGTGCCCGCTGGAGACGGCCGAGGTACAGCCAAAAAGAAAAAGAGATATAGCCACAGATGCAGACAGCTGAACACAGATAAAAAATGCGCTGGAGAAACGGCCGAAACGCGCCGCGTTGGGCTTTCGCCTGTTCTGGTTGTTATCCGTGTGCATCTGTCTGCTCATCCGTGGCTAAAAATTACCGGGCGACTTTTATCTGGTACGTTCGCGACCAGACCTGGACGCGGGTGTGGCTGTTGAAGATGTTGAATTGCAGCAGGTAAAAATTGGTGCTGCGGTTGGGCATGTCCATGGCCTTGCCGTACATGATGTAATCGGGATTGATGGCGGCTGGCGCGGCCGATCCGCCGCCACCGCCCTGGCCGTAGGGATCGGAGGAGCCTTCCATTTCCTTGTTGCGGATGTCGTGGAAGGTCGCCTTGTTCTCGATCAGGGCGATTCGGCCCTGGGCCTTTTCGCTGATGGCGCTGCGCAGGGACTCGATGAAGATGTCGTAATTGGTGGCGAACATGCGGTCGATGGTCATGTCCTGCATGTTCTCAACGGCCAGAGTCCACTGGGTGGGGGAGGCGTTGAGGGTGGGCGAGGCCAGCAGGTCGGTGACAAGCTGATTGGTGCAGGCGACGACATCCTTGCTCTGCAGGCCGCTGTCATCCGAAGAGAGCTGGCCGACATCGGGCCGTTGCTGGCCGTAGCTGTGCGGGTTATCGCTGGCGCAGCCGACGCCCAGCGCGGCCAAAAGCCCCATCGCCAGAAAAGCTGTGTATGCGCGGATCATGGGCAATCTCCTTGTGGAAACGACAGTAGTGTAAACGCCGCGGCCCGTCTGGCAACCCTTCGGGGCCGCTTGACACAAAATGGGCACTGTTTAGGTTAATCGCAACCAAAGGATTAGACACGCGGACGGGGTGGACGGCAGGCCCATCCTTTGGCCGCCAAAGGTGTCTAGTGATACATGAACTCTAAGGCAGGAGGTACGCCGTGAAACGGACCGTCAGAGGCGCGATGGTAATCGCGGGGTTGGGGGTTTGCGCGTTGATATTGGCGGGATGTCAGGCGCCGGCGGCGCCGCCGCCGCAGAATGTGCCGGTGCAGAATCCGCCGCCGGGGTTGCCGGCGGTGTATCCGGCGGACGTGGCCAAGCCGATGCCGGAGCCGACGGCCGAGCCGCCGCCTCCGGAGTTCAATGATGTGCCGCTGGTGGACCAGCGTCTGCCGGAAGAGGCGTGGTTCGTCAACATTTACAACCACGTTGGCCGGCCGCGAATCGCGGTGTTCGTCAACCGGACGCTGGATGGGTCACTGGTCGGCGGGGGGGATATGCCGGTTTCGACCACGGAAACGGTTCGCCGCAGCACCGGGGGCGTGGAAGTGCAGCATTCGGAAGGCGGGGGATCCTCCGATCTGTACCATTCCGAGCACCAGCACCAGTCCGAGAGTTTCAAGAGCACCGGGCCGGCGGAGTACCACGAGACCACGACCGTGTATCTGCACCCGGGTCAGTACGATGAGGCTGCTTTGCAAGCCCTGGATTACACGGAGATCGAATCGCTGCTGAGCGATTGGCTGCACAGCGGGGGGCAGGTGACGCTGATCTCGCCGGGGTTCATCCGTTCGCATTTGACGGATCAGCAGGTGCAGGACGTGCAGGCGGGCAAGGCGTCGGGGCTGGATGCGGTCGTCGGGGCGGCACAGCCGGACGTGTTTATCCAGGTGCAGGCGCATCCGACGAAGCGGCAGGACCAACTGGTCGTGCTGCTGATCGCGGAGGCGATCAACATTCGTGGCGGGGAATCGCTGGCGCACGCGTCGGTTGAAATGCCGACGCCGGTGGACCGGATCGAACTGAACAATTACACGCGATTTTTGGCCCGCAAGCTGATGCACGAGATGGGCGGGACGTGGTCGTCCGCGCCGCCGCCGGCGCCGCCGGGTGCACCGGCGGCTCCTCCAACTGCGCCGCCAGCGGCTCTGCCGGCCACTCGACCCTAAACATCGAAAGGACTGCTTCATGTTGCGACAATCCGCGATCCAACTGCTGGTTTTGGCGATGGGGGCCGGACTCTTGAGCGGGTGCGTTCAGGACAATTCGCCGGCGTACGGGCGGGCGGAAAAATACCAGCGCACGCACCTGCAATTCGGCGATGCCACGCTGGAAGGCAACACGCGCGTCGAGCCGGTGACGGCGAACCGCGATCAATTTGGCCTGCTGCACGTGCAGATCAACATCCGCTCGACGACCAACACGCAACAGTACGTCGATTGTTTCATCACCTTCCTGCGCAGCGGGCAGGTGGTGGAGAAGCTGGGCCCCAAGACGGTGACGCTGAAGAGCAACGCGTTCGACACGATCACGTTCAACAGCACGCAGCCGGCGGACGATTATTTCGTGGACCTGGACTACGCCAAGTGATCGGGTCGCGGGGGCTCAGCCGGTGGTGCTTCCGCCATGCCGGGGGCGGCGGTCTGCTCGCGTCGCAGCAGGTCTTCCAGGAGTCCGCCGACGGTCATCTGCAGAACGGGGTGGACGGCCTCGGGGGCGATTTCCGCCAGAGGCTGCAAGACGAACTTGCGTTCGTGCATGAGCGGATGCGGCACCACCAGGCCGGCGGTGCTGATGATCTGATTCCCAAACAGCAGCAGGTCCAGGTCAATCTCGCGCGGATCCCATTTCTTCTGGCGCGTGCGCCCCAATTCCCTCTCGATCTGCATCAGGCGTCGAAACAAGGCCTGGGCGGAAAGGGAAACCCGCAGTTCGGCGGCGCCGTTGAGGTACGGGGGAGCGTCCGGAGGCCCCCCGACCGCCGGGTTCTCCAGCAGCGTCGAGACCTGCGTCACGCGGATGCCTTCGGTGTCGCGCAGCTTGAACACCGCGGCCAGAATAGTCCGCTCCCGGTCGCCGAGATTTGCGCCCAAGCCGATATATGCGACAAGGGCGGGGAGGGGCCCCGTACCCATAGCCCCGCTATTCTGCGCGCCGGCGGTGGGAACGTCAAAACTCAAAGGCATACCCCGACAATCGGCGGTCGATTTCCGCCAGCACCCGCCGCTCTTCGGCCGCGTTGCCAGCCGCGAAGGTGACGCTGAAACGCAGGTACGCCCCGGCATCATCCCATGGAACCGTGCTGATGAGTTTCTCGGTAATCAGCCACTGGCTGAATGCCTCGGCGGTTTGGAAAGTCACACGTTTGCCATCTTTTGAGGCGATTTTAGGACATTTGACGTACAAATAGAATGATCCTTTGGGTTTTTCGGCGGCCAGGCCGTTGCGGCAGAGGGCGGCGACCAGGCCGTCCATGCGGCGCGAGTATTTGGCGGCAATGTTCCGCGTGATTTCGGGATGGTCCAGGGCGTAGGCGCAGGCTTCCTGGATGGCCAGGAATTGGCCGGAATCGGTGTTGTCCTTCACATCGGCGTAGGCGCGCACGATCAGGGAATTCCCTACCACAAAACCAAGCCGCCAGCCGGTCATGTTGAAGCTCTTGCTCATCGAGTGCAGCTCGACACCGACGTCCATGGCGCCGGGCGCAGCCAAAAACGACAGCGGCTTGCCCTCAAAAACGAGGGCGGCGTACGCGGCATCATGAATGACCACCAGCTTGTTGCGTTTGGCAAAATCCACGACCGCGGCAAAAAACTGCGGCGTGGCCGATGCGCCGGTCGGGTTGTTCGGATAATTAATGACCACCGCCTTGGCGCGGCGGAGCTTGTCGGCGGGAACGGCCGCCAGGTCGGGCAAAAACTGGTTCTTCTGGAGCAGGGGCAGATTGAACACCTCGCCGCCGTAATATTTGCCGTGGGTGCCGAAGACGGGGTAACCGGGCGTGGTCATGAGGGCCACGTCGCCGGGATTGATAAAACATGCCGGCAGGATGGACAGCGCGGCCTTGGACCCGATGGAATGGACGATCTGCGTGGCCGGGTCGATGCCATCCACGCCGCAGACGTTTTTCATCCATCGCGCGGCCGCTTCCTTGAACGGCGTGCCGCCATTGTCGGCATAGGTGCGGTTTTCGCTCTTGGCCGCGGCCTTGGCCAAGGCCTGGACGCAGTCGGGAAACGCCATCTCGTCCGGCTCGCCCACGCCCATGTCGATCAGTTCCACCCCCGGATTGGCGGCCAGTGCGGCCCGCTTGGCGCGCTTGATCTTCTCAAATTTGTAGATGTCGGTCCCTTGGCCGTACATCTTGCCGCCGATTCGCTCGGCAAAGAGATTTTGGATGTAGGAGTCCATGCTTCCCTAAACGTCGATGGCGACGAACCTCTGAAGGCGGCTGACCAGCGTGGACATATCGTACGTTTGGTCCAGTTGAACAGGCAAGAAAACGCCCTGGGCGTGATCGGATGCCAGGATCAAATGCCGCTCGCCGTTGACGCAAAAGCCGGTTTCCTGCGGCTGATGGCCGGTGACGATGATTTTGGCGGCGACCTTGTCGGCGAATTTTTCGGCGGTCGCGGGGGACGCGTTGCGGCCCCAGATCAATTGGTACACCGGGCCGACGCGCCGCTGGTAATCCGCGCCGGCCAGGGCACGATCGAAGATCGTGAAATCGAAATTCTCGATCTGTGCATCGGTCGGCAGACTGTGACAGAAGAACAGGCCGTTGGGACAGCGAATGGCCAGGGGCAGGGTCAGGAGAAATTCGGTGATGGCCACGTTGACCGCGTCGCCGCGGTCGCCGAAATCGCGCTTCACGCCGGCGTTGAAGGCCTCGCAGACGCTCAAGCCGCCCTTCATAATCCCTTCGCCGTGGATTTGCGCCAGATCGTGATTGGCCAGCAGGAAATGCACCTGGTTGGAAAAGCTGCATTTGAGCTCGGCGGCCTGCCAGAGCGTGCGCCAACTGTCCTCAGCGCCGTTGGCGTCGAAATGGTCCCCATGAATCAGCTCGTGAAGCACCAGATGGCGCTGGGGATGGGCTTGGAGGTCGGCGTGGCGGATGAGTTTGTTAAAATTCGAGCGGTGGTCGTGAAGGTCGCCGGTCATCCACACTTCGCCCTCGGGGGGCAAAGTGATGGTTTGGCCGTGACGCAGCGAGGAGAACTTGTTCTCCTCGCCGGCGGTTTCGAAGGCTTCAATGGCTTGATCGGCGCCGCAGTCCATCGGGCACCATTGGTAGGGCAACCGGCGCGATTCGTCAACGTGATATGCACTGGCCGCTAAGAGTTTCGGATGCCGCGTTCTCGCGGTGGTATCCACCGGGTTGGGACCTGGCCTACGACCGCCCGGGCGATCTGACGCCGCGCGTGGATGAGCTTCTGGCCGCGCGGATCGGCCCCGGCGCGGTGGTACTGGATTATGGAGCGGGGGCGACGGCGAACTGGGTTCGCCAGTCGATGTGCGGCAAGCTGGTGGGGGTGGACGTTGATCCGGCGGTGCTGAAGAATCCGGCGCTGCACGAAAGCGTCGTGGTCGCGCCCGATGGCCCGATTCCCTATCCCGATGGGCATTTCGACGCGGCCGTCGCCCACTGGGTCTTCGAGCATCTTTCCCGTCCGGGGCAAAGCCTGCGGGAGATCGTGCGAGTGCTGAAGCCGGATGCGCCGCTGATTTTTATCACGCTGAATCGGCGGCATTGGATGTGCGCTGTCGCGCAGTGCCTGCCGCGGGAGATGGCGACGTTCTTGGCGGAAACTCTCGGCCAGAAACCGGCCGGCGCCGGGCGGGCGTTCGACGTGTATTTTCGGCTCAACACGGCGCGGGACATTTCCCTGCTGGCAGGGCGGGCGGGATTGAGGATCGAACAGTTGCGATTTTTTGAAACGTACCCGGCCTATCTGCGGATGATTTCGCCGCTGTTTCCCTTGGGCGTATTCCTGGAACGGCTGCTGAATCGCAGCCAGTGGCTTGCGCCGCTGCGCGTGAACATTGTCGGTGTGCTCAGGCGGCACGCCCGTTCTGGGCGAACTCCGCGGTGATGGCGCTCCCTTTCTTCTTCGCGTCCTTCGCGCCTTCGCGGTTTAACTAAATTTCGGATTACCGCGAAGGCGCGAAGGTCGCGAAGAAATGCATGAGAAAGTTAAGGGGGTTCAACTGCAGTGGGGCCCGTCTTGGCGGAGAGGATGACGCGCTTCAGGCCGTTCTTGATCAGGATAACATTGAAATTGACCAGAAATCCCAGCGTGTAGCCGGTCAGTTTAAGATAGGTCAACAATTGTGCATCGAAAATCGCAATAAGTTTCTCGACCGCCTTGGCCTCAATGATGATGCAGGATTCGACCACCAGATCGAGCCTTAAGCCGGACTCAAGGCGCACGCCGTCATAGAGAATTGGAAGCTTCACTTCCCGCTCAACTTTCAAGCCACATTTCCGCAGCTCGTGGGCCAAACAGATTGAGTAGACCGACTCGAGCAACCCGGGCCCCAGGTTGGAATGCACCTTGTAGATGGCATCGACGACGATGGTTGCAATTCGTTCCAATTCGGGATTCGTGGATTCGCCGTAGCCCATGATGGCATCTCCTATCCGCTTCGCGTCCTTCGCGCCTTCGCGGTTTAATTAAAATACGGTTTACCGCGAAGGCGCGAAGGGCGCGAAGAACGAAAAGCCGGGGCGAGGGGATAAATGGGGGCGCTGGCGGGGCGCTCAAGCGATGTAGGACTTCTTCTTGCGGCCGCTGAGATAGCTTTCCATGATGCAGGAAGCCAATTCGCCGCTGCTGGTGTAGAACGCCACGCCCTTGGTCAGCTTGGTCAGTTGATCGACGAATCCGACCCACTCCATTCCCCAGTAATCCTCGATCAAGGCGAAGGTGCTGATGCGACAGCCTTCGCGCACGGCCAGGACGGCCTCTTTGAGCGTGGCGACGGTGCTGCGCGTGTCCGGCGGATACAGCAGATAGACGAAGTTGCCTTCGACGTGGGCCGTGGGCTGGCCGTCGGTGACGATGAAAATCTGTTTGTTCTCGCCGCCGCGTTTGCGCAGCAGCCGCCGGGCCATCTGCAGGCCCATGTGCAGATTGGTGAAGTGCTGAGGCGCCTTGGCGAGCTGATCCAGGGGGACTTTGAGCCGCACCTGGTAATCATAAACCGTGACCGGCTTGGGGCTGGTAAGGGGCAGCACGGATTCGGGGATGACGGCGGCGCCGGAGTAGAAGCCGATGAAATCCAGGGTGTCGACCGGAAAGCGCCCGCGCACCAATGCCTGCATGGCCATGGCGACGCGCTTGGCCGAGTGGAATCGGCCGTAGCGCATCATGGAACCGCTCATGTCCAGCAAAACGACGGTCGAGCAACTGGTCATGCCTTCGAGCAGGTGAAGCTCGAGATCGTGCTCGTCGAACTTGATGCGGGATTTTTCGGCGGGCAATCCGTGGCGGGCCAGGGCGTTGCGCAGGGTCTGATGCAAATCCAGCTCGCTGACCGGATCGCCGTATTGATACGGCTTGGTGCCTTCGATGCGCTCGCCGCCCTGGCCGGGCGTGATGCGCTCGTGGCCCTCGCGATGGCCTTCGCGCAGGTTGGCAAAAACTTCCATGAGGGCCTTGCGCTGCATTTTGGTGATGGAGCGAGAGGTGAGGCGCAAGCGGCCCTTGGCATCCTTGTCGAGCATGCCGTCGCCCAGAAGCTGCTCGATCAGGTCGGCCTGGTTTTGGTTTTTGGGGTCGTTCATCATCTGCTGCAGGGCTTTGAGGGCCTGCTCGCCGTATTCCATGATGAACTGCATGAGCTGATCGAAGCCGAAGAGCTTGTCCTCGGTGGGGAATTCCTGGCCGTCGTATTGACCGTAGAAGTATTTCATCGAACTGGCGGATTGTAGGCGGCGCAGAGGGCGGGGGACAATCGGTAATTGTGAGACGACGGAAGCCCCGCATGTACATGCGGGGCTACGCTACAGCGGTGCCCGGCTTCACCAGACGTTCTTTCTCGGCATGACCGAGGAACTGAGGGTAACCGACTGCCTGTTGGTGGTTTCGGTGGCGTTGGCGGAGTGGTCGACGGTTTTGACGGTCAAGGTAATGGTGGCCCGCTCGAGCAGATCGAACGGCCCGCCGGTCTTGAGCGAGGTGGCGCTTTGCATCGGCTGCATGGTGATCTGGAACGCGGTGACGCCGTGGAGCATGACGTGCGTGACGTTGTTGTCGATCATGAGAAGCTGCTGATTGGCCGCGTCGTATTGGTAGGTCACCGGCACATTGGCGTTGGTGAACATATTGATGCCGATGTCGTTAACGATGACGCCGCCGGCGAACTGGGTAACGACGCTGGCGGTTAGCGGGGCGTGCAGTTGGGTGTTGCGTATTTCGGCCAGCATGCGGTTCATGGCCAGCCGAGCCCGCTGGGTGAGGGTGGATTGCTCCTGATTGATCTGGTAGGCCTGCGTCGCGGTATGCAAAGCGGCGCCGACGGCGGTCAGGAGCGTGGCGCTGATGGCCAGGCTGACCAACAGCTCGAACAGCCCCAATCCGCGCCGCCGCCATCGCCGGACAATCTTCATGGTCCCTCCACATAGCTGGTGGTGATGGGCGTGATGCTGATGGCGACGTTGATGCCATCAGGGAGGGTGCGGTTGGGATTGTAGCGCAAGTTGATCTTGCCCCAGCCTTGTGCCGGCACGGAATTGGGATCGGTGCTGGAGTCGGAGGGTCCGAAATAGCCCAGCGTGGTGTTGGCGGCGCCGTTGCCGGTGACGATGATCGAGCCGTCGACCAGGGTGGTGCCGCGGATGTCGATGTTGCCGACGACCACCACGCCGATCAGCGTGCTGGGGGCCTGGCTGGGCGCCACGTAGGAACCCATCTCAATGTTGGTCTGCGGCGCGATGACGGTCGCCGTCTGGTCCACGGTGTTGTTGAACACCGTCGAGCCGGTGAATTCCCAGGAATTGGTGAAGTGCGTGTAGGCCGTGGTCACGGGCGCCGGCGAGGAGCCGGACATGGCGTTCGAGTCGCCGTTGACCAGCGGCCCGGTGATCGTGCAGTTGTCGAAACGCAGGTTGTTCCCCTGCTGGAATCCCAGGGAGTTGCTGGAGGTCAGCGTGGTGTTGGCACTGAAGCTGCCCTTGCCGGAAACCATACGCTGCGACCAGGTCATGCCGTCGCTGGAGCTGGTGGTGGTCTGGCCCTGGGAGTTGGTGATGTTGGCGGTCATGTCCACGAAGGTGGTGCCCTGGAACGTGCAGTTTTCAAACAGGGCGTTGAGCCCCTTGGGGATGCGGCAATTGACGAAGGTCATGTTGTTGAACACGGGGCGCTTGTACGTGGCCTCCCAACTCGTCGAGCCGTAGGGCGTCTGATCGACCTCCGTTCCGCCGTTGGCCAGGCTGGAGGTGACGGTCATGTTGGTCAGGGTCGAGCCGGACTGCTTGGGGGTCCCGGCGGCCGAGCCGGTGGCGTTGAAATAGTTGACGACCGCGCCGCTGAAATTCTGAGGGTTGAGGTCGAACAGGTCGCTGGGCGAAACACCGAACTGCACGGGCGGGGTGGCGGGCGTGGGCGGGATGATTGGACCGGCGAACATATCCGCCAGGGTCAATCCCTGGCTGGCCAGGTTCGCCGACCAATTCGCCGCGGTGTCCTCAAGCAACACTTGGCCGCGCACCTTGGCGTAGCCGTCGTTGTTGGCGATGACGCCGTCCTGGTATCCCTGGCGGATGGGATCGGTCGAGCTCAGCGGCCCGCCAAGGCTGTCGATGGCGCTGAAAAGATTGGCATCGTACGACTTCCCCGTGGACGGATTGGTGAACTCGGCCTGCGTGATTTGCAGGTTCTTATTGGTGTCGAATTGCTTGAGGAACAGGTCGTACTCGTCGATGTAGCCGTCGCCGTTGACGTCCGTGTAGCCGGCCGCCAGGGCCTTGTTCCATTCGGTTTGATTCTGAATGCTGATCCGCCCGTCCAGGCCGTTATGATTGTTTTTCAAGAACGTCTCAAAATTGGCGACGGACGTGTCCAGGGAGCTGGTCAGGTGTTTAAAGTCGCTCAGGGCGACGTAGGGCGGATAGAGGTTGGCCGTCCCCATGGCCACGTTGCCTTCCACCAGGGTGTTCTTGCCGAGCTGGATTTCCACCTTGCCGATGACCGCGTACGCGACGGTTTTGGAGATGGTGAAATCCATCGATGCCAGCTTGGTGCACGAGTTGTACATGCCGGTGCAGGTGACGTGCAGCGTCGGACTCTGGGGGATGTGCGTGACGGTGATGGAAACCCGCGCCGGCGTGCTGTCGGTGGAGATGCTCGAGGTGGTCAGGGTGTAGCCGCTGATGGTGACAGGGCGCTCGGCGGTGTTGAGGTTGGTGGCCATGTCGTTCTGGATGGCCGTGGTGATGGCCGGCCAGAGCGTGGTGTCAACGTAGGAATAGGAATTCTTGCTCAGATCGCCGACGGTGGTTTTGGGCCGGCTCATGTGGACGAAACGGTAGGCGATCCAGCGCAGGCCGGATTCTGCGGCGGCGCGGGCGCGCTCGGAATCGCCCAGGTTTTCCGCGGCGGCGCCGTTCAGGGTCGAGACGCGGAACATGCCCAGCGCCAGCACGGTGAACAACAACAGGAACATCATCGCCAGCACGGCCGCCACGCCGCGATGACGATTGGTTTTACGCCGTTGGATGATCTGGTTCATGGCCTGCCTCACCGATCCACGCGAATCCAACTGCTTGAATAGACTTCCACCTGCGGGCTGGCCGGCGCCTGCTGGTAATAGACGTGCACGCGCACGCGCACGGCCCCGGTATAGGTGGTCTTGGGAATCGACGGGGAAGCTTCGTTGGTGTTGGAATTGAGCTGCGTGGGATAAATGGGCATCACCGTGATCTTCTGCGTGTACTGCGAAAGCTGCGGCAGGGGATTCTTGAACGAATCGATCGGCGGATTGAATTTCAAGCCGTCGAAATCGTCGACGTCGTTGTAGTTGGGCCAGACTTCGCCCGGCTCGGGACCAAAATACTCGCTGCTGTAGGTGGGGTCGTTGAAGGGCAGATTGGCCATCATCTCCTGGATGTTGTTGGCCAGGAGCATGGCCGTGGTCATGTGGGCGCCGTTACGGTTCTGGGCGGTGCAGGTGGCGAAGAGCTGGACCATGGAGACGATGCCCACGGCGACGATGATGGTCGCCAGGGCCGTTTCCAGCAGCGTGAAGCCAGAGCGTCTTCGCATACTGGTAATGTCCAATACATTCGGGGGCGAGGCAAAACGGAGAAGATGCCCAGCCTGCGCGTGACTTTGCAGGCTTTGCGGGCGGGGTGGTTTATGGCGAAGCAGGTCTCACTTGACGAGTTGGCTGAGCTTGAAGATCGGGAGGATGATGCTCATGGCGATGAAGCCGACGATGCTGCCCATGAGGACGATCATCAGCGGCTCGATCATCGCCGTGACGCCCTTGATGACGGCCTTCAATTCGCGGGTGTAAAACTCGCTGACTTCGTCCAGCACCTCGCCGAGCTTGCCGGATTCCTCGCCGGCGCTGATCATCTGCACCACCGCGCGCGGAAGCAGCGGGCTTTTCTTCAGCGGGGCGGAAATCTTCTTGCCCTGCTTGACGGCGGCGTAGACGGCCTTCCACATGCGGCGGTACAGGGCGTTGCCGCTGATGTCGGCGGTGATGCTGATAACGTCCAGCATGGGCACGCCGGCGTTGATGAGCTGGCCCATGGTGTGCAGGCTGCGGCTGATGTACAGGGCGCGGAATAGTTTCTTGAACAGGGGCACGGTGAGCTTGGTTTTGTCGAACCAGAGTCGGCCCCAATCGGTGCGGATCATGAGCGCAAAGCCCCAGGCGGCGGCCGCGGCGGCGGCCAGGAGCACGTACCAATAGCTGGTCACGAAATCGCTGAGGGCCAGGAGCATTTTGGTCGGCATGGGCAGGGCCGATTCCTTGCCGCGGAAGATGATCATGAACCGAGGCAACACGAAGGTGAGGAGGAAGACGGTGGTGCCGACGGCCATGGTGCCGATGATTGCCGGGTAGATCATGGCGCCGACGACCATGGATCGCGTCTCGATCTGCTGGGACAGGTATCCGGCGATGCGGTCGAGCATGCGGGAAAATCCGCCGGACAGTTCCGACGCCTTGACCATATTGACGTAGAGGGGCGAGAAGACCTTGGGGTAGCGCAACAAGGCGTCGGAGAATTGCCTTCCGCCTTCCACGTCGCGCTTCATTTGCAGGAGCATGGACTTGAACTTGGGGTTGGTCTGCTGATCGGCGATGCCCTCGAGGGCGGAGCGGATGCTGATGCCGGCGCGGATCATGACGGCCAGCTGCGAGGTGAAATTCTGCACGTCGCGGGCGCCGGGGCCGAGATTGATGCTGAGACTGAGCGTCCGCCGTTTTCGGCGGTCATCGACGGGCGCCAGGTGCAGGATGTACTGACCGCGGTCGCGGAGCTGCTGGGAGGCGGCGGCCAAGCTGGCGGCGCTAAGGACGCCGGCGGTCACGTCGCCGCCGGCGGACTTGATCTCGTAGCGATAGCTCGGCATGTCCTTCCTCTACGCCACCAAGGCCCGCTCCAGTTTCTCGGGGTGGGCGGCCTGTGCGATCGCGTCCTCCCGAGTGATGTATCCGTTGACGTACAGTTGCTTGATGGAGCTATCCAGGGTCTGCATGCCCAGGGCGCGGCTGGTTTCGATGACGTTGGGAATCTCGAAGATGCGGTTCTCGCGGATGCAGTTGCGCACGGCGGGGGTGCAGAGCATCACCTCCACGGCGGGGATCATGCCCGGTTGATCGGTCCGCCTGAACAGCGTCTGGCTGACGACCGCCTGGAGGGTGTTGGCCAGCATGGAACGGATCTGGTTCTGCTGGTCGCTGGGATAGATGTCGATGATGCGCTCGATGGTCTGCGGCGCGTTGACGGTGTGCAGGGTGCTGAGGACCAGGTGTCCGGTTTCGGCGGCGGTGATGGCGGCGCTGGTGGTTTCCAGGTCGCGCATTTCGCCGACGAGGATGGTATCGGGGTCCTGGCGGAGCACGTGGCGCAGGCCGCTGGCAAAATCGGGCACGTCACCGCCGACCTCGCGCTGCTCGATGGCGCACTTGTTGCTTGCCAAGGCATACTCGATGGGGTCTTCGAGGGTGACGATGTGACCGCGGTCGCGGCGGTTGATGGCGTCGATCATGCCGGCCAGGGTGGTGCTCTTGCCGCTGCCGGTGGGGCCGGTGACGAGGATCAGGCCGCGCGGCAGGTAGGTCAGTTTCATGACGATGTCCGGCAGGAAGAGTTGTTCCAAGGGCCGGACCTTGTCGTCGATGGTGCGGATGGACAGCGCCACCGTGCCGCGCTGAAAGTGGGCGTTGACGCGGTAGCGGCCGCAGCCGGGAATTTCGTAGGAAAAGTCCGCGTCGCGTTTTTGCTCGAAGTCGTCCCAGCGGCGGTCGTTCATCATGCTCTTGGCGATGCGCACCGCGCTGTCGGCAGTGACGACGGGGAAGTCGCTGGGCTGCATGACGGTGTGAACGCGGAACAGGGGCGGGGCGCCGGCGTGAATGTGCACGTCGGAGGCCTTGGCTTCCAGGGCGCTGCGAAGGATGTCGTCGATCATAGTTCACCTGATCTCGCCGCCGCAGGCCCGATAACCCGATCCGGCCGTCATAGGGCGTTCTCCGTCACCCGCAATACTTCATCGACGGTTGTCAGGCCGTGCATGACCTTGGCAAAACCGTCTTCGCGCAGGGTCACCAGTCCGCGTTCGCGGCAGAGCTTGCGGAGCTGGGTCACGTCCGGATTGCGCGTGACCTGATCGCGCAGAGAGTCGTCCATGACCAGCAGCTCATAGATGCCCAGGCGGCCGGCGTAACCGCTCCTGCGGCAGCGGTCGCATCCTTTGCCCTTGAAGGTGGCCTGCGAGTTGAACCCCTGCAGGGTCAGGAACTCGCGCATTTCCGCGGAGGGGATGTACGGCTCCTTGCAGTGCGGGCAGATTTTGCGGACCAGGCGCTGGGCCAGGATGGCGTTGACGGCGGCGCTGATGAGATAGGGCTCGACGCCGATGTTGATCAGCCGGGTGATCGACGCCGGCGCGTCGTTGGTGTGCAGGGTGCTGAGGACCAGGTGTCCGGTGAGGGCGGCCTGCACGGCGATGCGGGCGGTTTCACTGTCGCGGATTTCGCCGAGCATGACCACGTCCGGGTCCTGGCGCAGCATGCTGCGCAGCGCCGCCGAGAACGTCATGCCGATTTTTTCGTGCACCTGCACCTGATTGGCCGCGGCCAGGTGATACTCGATGGGGTCCTCGACCGTGCTGATGTTCAGCTTGTTTCCATCCATGACGCGCAGGGAGGCGTAGAGCGTGGTGGTCTTGCCGCTGCCGGTGGGGCCGGTGACCAGCAGAATCCCATGCGGCTGCTCGATCTGGCGTTTCCAGATGGTCAGCACCTCCTCGCTGAAGCCCAGGTCCTCCAGGGCGACGCTGATGGTGCGGTTGTCCAGGATTCGCAGGACGCATTTCTCGCCGCAGGCGGTGGGAAGCGTGCTGAGGCGCAGATCGACTTTGCGGGAGTGGACCATGGCGCGGATGCGGCCGTCCTGGGGCATGCGCCGCTCGGAGATGTCCAGGTTGGCCATGATCTTCAGGCGGCTGACGATGGCCGGGTGCATGGAGTGCGGCGGGTTCATCGCCTCGAACAAGATGCCGTCGATCCGGTAACGCACCTTCAGTTCCTTTTCCTTGGGCTCGATGTGGATGTCGCTGGCGCCCTGCTTGATGGCGTCGAAAATCAGGTAGTTGACGAAGCGGATGACGGGCGATTCGCTGCCGATCTTGGCCAGGTCGGTGACGTCGTCCTGGGTGTCGTGGACGACCTGGACGTCGTCCTCGGCCATGTCCTTGATGATTTCCTCGACTTTGAGGTCGATGTTGGTGTTGGTGAGCTGCTCGACGGCGCGGTGGATATCCGCGGCGGTGGTGACGACGATGCGCACCTGGTGCTTGGTGCGGCGGCGAACCTCGTCCAGGAGAAACACGTCCGTGGGGTCGACCATGCCCAGCACCAGGACGGAATCCTCGCGGCGGATGGGGATCACCAGGTGCTTGCGGATGTAATCGGCGGCCAGCAGTTTGAACGCCTCGGGGTCGATCTTGGATTTGTCCAGGGATTCAAAGGGCAGGCCCAGGGTCTGGGCCTGGGCGGCCAGGATCTGCGCCTCGCTGGCCGCGTTCATGGTCAGAAGAATCTGGACGATGGGTTTTCCGGGCGTCTGCGCTTGGACGCTCTTGGCCTGCTCGAGCTGCTCGGCGGTGATGTGGCCGCACTCCAGCAGAAGCTGCTCGACGCTTTTGCGAGGGGATTGGGCCGGCGGCTGCCAGAGGGATTCAAATTCGGCGATGTCGGATGGCGGCAGGTCGTGCGGCGGGGGCGTGGGCTGCTTTGCAGCCGCCTCCAAAACCGGCGTCACCGCAGGAGCCGCGCCGCCTGTGCGTCGACCGAACATCCGTTTCTTCCTCCCGCATTACCTCGGGTGCTCCAGCGGCATGGCGATTTCCAGCCGCACGCCGTCGCTTTGCACGATGATGGAACGCGAACCGATCTCCAGCAGGGTGAAGCGTCCGACGGATTGCCCCTGGGTGTACACCTTGCCGTCAATGATGCAGCTCTTGCGCGCATCGCCGATGAGAATGGATTGAAGCCGGAGCTGTTTGGCGGCGGCGAGGATCGACTCGAGCTGCTCCTGGCGCTGCCGCTTGACGGCGGCGTCGTCCAAATCGGCTCGGGCCGCCTTGGCACGGCCGAAGTGGAAGGGGTTGGTGTGCAGGTCCTCCAGCGGCACCTGCTTGGTGCTGGGATAGGCGCGGAAGCGGTTCACCACGGTTTCCGTTTTCTGCAGCATCATGGCGATGACGCGGACGTTGTCGGCGCCGCCGCTGAGGAAAGAATTGATGGTGGCGCCGGCGGCTTCGGCCTGGGCGTCGGCGGCCGCGGCTTTACCGGGGCCGCTGCGCAGGACCATGACATACGTCACACCCACCACCACCGCCACCAGCACCATCAGCGCCAGCGTGTTCTGGTTGATGCCGCTGCGGGGCGGATCGACGAAATCGCCCTCGGCGGCGAACTCCTCGTCGCCCGGGGAGGCGGTCGGTTCGATCGGCTCATCGTGCGGCAGGGGGTCGTTTTCATCGCTGCTCATGGTGTTGCCTCTGCAAGCGATCACGGTGCGGCGACTGTGGCGCCCGCCGCGCTGGAGCTGGTGTTCTGGTCCGGCTCGAAGAAAATGCTCACCGTCAATTGCGCGGTCATGTGTCCGTCGCGCTCGTTGATTTTCTGGAGGTTCATGTTGGTCAGGCGCGTCAGCCGCGGCAGTTTCTCCAACTGCAAGAGGAACGAATAGAACCCGTTGAAATCGCCGCTGAGGCTCATCTGGATGGGCTGCTCGGCGTAGTTGGGCGTCGTGTCGCCCTTGAGGGTGCGGAACGTTTTGGTGGTCAGCCCGTTGGCCTCGGTGAGCTGCGTGACTTCCTTGAGGATCGTGTCCACTTCGCGCTGCTGTGGCAGCTTGGACTGGAAGAAATCGATGGCCTTTTGCAGCTCGTCGATCTTGTGGTTCAAGTCGCTGATGCCGGCGGTGGTCAGGCGCAGCTCGGCCAGCTTTTGCAGCTTGGCGTCGGTGTCGGCCTGCACGGCGAGGCGGTGGGCATTGGCCTTCTGAAAAATGACGAAATAGGCGCAGCCCAGCACGCCCAGCAGAACGGTCGAAAAGATCAGCTCGCGGAATCCGATTCTCATGGAACCTCCTCGCGGCTCGACGGGGCGTGGCGATCCGGCGGCGCGTCGTGTCGCAGCGTCTCGCCCGGCTTGATTTCGGCGTTGGGGTCGAGGGTCATTTCAAGCTGGAAGCGGCGGAGCTTCTGATCGGCCATGGTGTACTCGTCGCTGATGACCAGATTGACGTCACGGAGCAGCGGGGATCGGCTCAGCTTGCCGATGAAATTCGAGACCTGCACGTCCGTGTCGGCCACGCCGGTGAGCTTCATGGTCACGTCGTACACCACCGGCTCGGGCAGGGGCGCCGGGGGCGGACCCTTGGTCGTGTCGATGGCGGCTTTGTGCCGGTCGTACGCGGTCATCGGCGCCGACGCCGACGCCGACGTATGCCGCTTGGCATCCAGTACGAAATCCAAAAGCGAAACGCCCTCCGGCAGGGCGTTGGTGATCTCCGCCAGGAGATAACTGCGGGGCACTTTTTCCAGGAGGGATTCGGCCAGTTCCGCCTGCCGGGCCATTCTGCGCTGCTTGTCCTGAAGCTCCTGGACCTGCCTGATCTGGCGGGCGGCGTCGGCGTATTGGGCCTGCACCAGGGCGTTGTCCCGGTCGGCCTTGTGGTTCAAATGCTCGGTGGCCGTGAAGGCGGTGCCGATGGTCACGATCACGATGAACGCCAGGGCGGCGCAGATGATGTTCGATCGCCGCTGCGCCTTGCACTGGAGGTAATCATCCGGCAAAAAACTGAGTTGATTGGCTGCGCCCATGGTGGCCCCCTGTTAATCCTTCTCCGGAAGCGGCGGCCCCATGCTGAGCCCCAGGGCGACGGCCCAGGCCGGCTGGGGCAGCCGGCGGTCCAGCCCGCTTTCCAGGCCCACGTCGCTGGTGCGATTCATGCGGCACATGGGATCGCCGATCTGCGCCGCCAGGCCCAACTCCCGGGCGATCTGCTGGCACACGGAGCGTTGCCGTGCCTCGCCGCCCACGAAAATCAGCCGGTCCACCGGCGCGTTGGGAAACGTCGTCTCGTAATAGCGCCGGCACAGATCCAGCTCATGGACCAATTGTGCGACGGTCGCTCGGCACGCCTGCTCGACTTCGGACAAGCGGCTCTGGATCTCGGCGCCCTCGATCGCTTCGGCCGAATCGTCGGAATCGTCCCCTTCCAGTTCCGCCACCGCCAGGTCGCCGCCGCCGCGCCGCTCGCCCAGTTGTCCCGGTGGCGAGGCAACGTGATGGGCGGCGACCAGGGCGCTGGGCACCCGAGCAGCGGCCGCCAGCTTGATGCGCAGCGTCTTGGCCTCCTCGAAGGCGATTTTCAATTCATCGGCCGTGGCCCGCGTCAGGTGTTCGCCGCCGATGGCGATGACGCGGGCAAAGAGAATGTGCCCGTCGCGGGCGATGGTGACGCGCGTGCCGCAGCTTCCGATATCCACGAAGCAGAGCGTCGCCTGCCGGTCGCTCTTGCGGCGGTAGATGTGGCTGAAGCAATCCATCAGCGCCAGCGGCTCGACGTTCATGCCGATCACGTCCAGGCGCGCCTTGGCCGCGGTGGCCAGAAATTGATGGATCCACTGCCGCGCCGCGGCCATCACGATCACTTCCATCTTCGATTCCTGCTCGTGATAGATGTCGCCGGCGACGACGTGACGCAGCAGCGCCTGGGAAGGGTCGATGGGCAGCGTTCCGCGGGACTCCCAGACGATGGCTTTTTTGAGGGCCTCCTCCTCCATGCGACCGAGGCGAAGATGCTGGATGTGCATCATGGACGCCGGCAGCGCCAAGATGGCCTGGTGTCCGCGGAAACGGCCCTGGCCCAGCAGGTCGCGCACGTTCTGGGCGAAAAAGGCCAGGCGGGACTCGCCGTCGTGGCGAAGGTGCGGCGGGACGTCGGCGCTGGCGGCGGCGATCAGCTTGAAATCGCCGTCGGTGCGCTGCACCTGCGCCAGGCGCAGGCAGTCGCTGCCGAAGTCCACGCCAATCGGATTGGCGCGCGGTGCCAGTAAATTCTGGACGAATTCCAGCATCTTCTCCACCTGAGCCGCTGTGACACCCTCGATGTACGATACGTTTGCCGGTTGGGTCAAACGGGCAAAGTCGCGAATCTGGCTGAACCGGACCGAAGAGGTCCGGAGACAGCATCCGCTATGGTTTGTATCGACGGAAACGGAGGAGCGGATGAGTCAGGTTATCGGCCGCTGCCGGCGGCCGCGGCGGCGAGGAACTCGGCGGCCACGCCGTCGGCCACGCTCAGGCCGGCGTCCGACAACTGGATCGAACCATCCGCCACGTGGATCAGACCGGCGCGGCCCATACGCTCGATGGCCGGGGCAAAAAGGACCTGCGCGCTAAATCCGCTGCGTCGGGAAAACTCGTCAAACTCCAGGCCGCGAGTCAGACGCAAGAGCAGCATCGCCAGCTCGCCGGCCCGCTGCCGCGGTGAGAGCGATTCGACGTCCATGGCCGGCAACGCATCGCCCTGCACGGCGATTTCCCACTCGCCCAGATGCGGGCGATTGCGCCAGCGCCGGCCGTCGATGTGCGAGGCCGCCGATGGACCCAGGCCCATGTAGTTTCCGCCGGTCCAGTAGAGAAGATTGTGCCGGCACTGGCGGCTGGGTTTGGCGTAGTTGCTGATTTCGTAGGCGGGCAGGCCCGCATCCGCCAGGGTGGCGCGGGCGGCTCGCATCATCGCCAGTTCCAGCGCTTCCTCGGCCGCTTCCACCTGTCCCAGACGGCGGCGCACGGACATGGGGGTATTGGGTTCGTAGGTCAAGGCGTAACAGGAGAGATGATCCGTCCCCAGGGCGATGGCGGCGCGCAGGGAATCCATCCACCCGGCGAGGCTCTGGCCGGGAATCGCGTAGATGAGGTCGATGTTGAGCCGCCGCAGCCCGCCGGCGCGGGCCAAGTCCAAACTTCGCGGCACATCCTCCGGATCGTGATGACGCTCCAGGACGGCCAACTCCGCGCGGTCGAAGCTCTGGGCGCCCAGGCTCAGGCGCGTCACGCCCGATTCACCCAGCATCCGGCAGTAGTCCAGGGACAGCGTCGCGGGATTGGCTTCGATCGTCCATTCCGTACAGTCGCCCAGGTCGAAACGGCGGCGCAGGCCGTCGATCAGGCGATGCATCTCTTGCAGCGGAAGCAGGGAAGGCGTTCCCCCGCCGAAGAAGACGCTCTGGAGCCGCGGCGGCGAGGCGCAGCGTTGCAGCCAAAGATCGGCCTCGCGCAGGACCAGATCGACGAACCGCGCCATGCGCTGCGGCGTCTGACGCGTTATGGAATAAAAGTCACAATATGCGCACTTGTGGAAACAGAATGGAACGTGAAGGTAAAGGCCCAGCGGCCCGGCGGCGGGCGGCGGCGGCGGCGGGCGGAAGGCGGCGTCGATGTTCGACGGCGGCATCATGACTGATCGTCCGCGGGCTCCCGCCCGCGGCTAAGAAGCACACGTCGGCCCAGTATACGCCAAGTCGAAATCGTGTTGATGAAACAGCGACGGTACACTACAGTACCACCGGCCGACCTTTAAACCGGCGTGAATCCGTAGGCAGAAACTGGATTATTTGTGAGGCAACTGCGATGCAGGTCGTTCTAGTGATGTTCCGGGCGGATGGCCAGCGGCGAAGCTTTTCCATCGTGCGCGAAATCACGATGATTGGTCGGCGCGAGGACTGCGACCTGCGAATTCCCCTGGGTGACGTGTCGCGCAAGCATTGCCGGCTGATCAAGGACGAGCAGACGGTGCGCATCGAAGACCTGGGCAGTTCCAACGGCACGTTTCACAACGACCAGAAGGTGCAGGAAGCGGTGCTGTCGCCGGGCGACACGATCCGCATCGGCCCGGTGACGTTCATGGTTCAGATCGACGGCGTGCCGGCGGATGAGGACATACAGGCGGCGGCCGCGGCGCCGGAGTCGGCCGCGCCGGCGGAGCAACCGGCGCACAACACCGCGGAGTCGGCGCAGGCGGGCACGGCCGCCGACGGCAGCTCCGAGCACGATGAGCTGTCCGCGTTTTTCGGCGAGGATCCGTCGTCAGGCGAGCAGGTGCAGCAGACGCAGCCCGAGGAACCCGCCCCGGCGAGGAATGCGAGCTCAAGCGACCTGGCCATCCCGATGGCCGATGAGGAACCGTCTTGATCGCGCCGCCGCCGCGCATTCCCGCAGGCTGATCGCCATTTCTCAATGACCGATGTTCCCCACGCAGGAAATTCTCGACCGAGCCGCCAAGGTTCTGATCGGCAACTATGCGCGACAACCGGTGGTCATGGTGCGCGGCCATGGCTCGGATCTGTACGACGGCGATGGCCGGCATTACATCGACCTGTTCGCCGGCTTCGGTGGCGCGATCCTGGGGCATTGCCATCCAGCGATGATCGACGCGGCGGGGGCGCAGATGCGGCGGCTGTGGCACGTGGGCAATACGTTCCACAACGAGCCGCAGGTTGAACTGGCCGAGCGGCTCAACCGGCACGCCTTTGCCGGGCAGGCGTTCTTCTGCCACAGCGGCCTGGAAGCCAACGAGGCGGCGTGCAAGCTGGCACGCCTGCGCGGCCAACAGTTTTCCCCCAAGCGGTGGAAGATCATCTCACTGGCGCACAGTTTTCACGGCCGCTCGCTGGCCATGATCTCGGCGACGGGCAATCCAGCCATCCAGCAGGGATTCGAGCCGATGGTCCCCGGCTTCATTCACGTGGAAGCGGGGTCCATCGAGGCGCTGCAAAGCGCCGTGGATGACGAGACGGCGGGCATTTTGATGGAGCCGATCCAGGGCGAAGGGGGCGTGCTCGAGCATTCGCCGCAGTACGTCCAGCAGGTGCGACAGTTGTGCGACGAGCGCGGGCTGGCGCTGATTTTTGATGAAGTGTGGACGGGCTGCGGGCGCACGGGGCGGTGGTTTGGATATCAATGGTTCGCAGCCGATCGCGGCGCGGTCGAGCCGGATATGATGACCTTGGGCAAGTCCCTGGGCGGCGGACTGCCGGTGGGGGCGCTGTACGCCAAGCCCCAGATCGCCGCGCTGCTGACCCCCGGCAAGCACGGCTGCACCCTGGGCGGAAACGCCATCTGCATGGCCGTGGCCAAAACCATCTTCGACGTGATCGATCGCGATCGTCTGACCGATCGCGCTGCGCAGCTCGGGCAGCACGCCATCGAGCGGCTGCGGTCCGAATCGAGCATCGGCGACAAGGTGCGTCAGGTGCGCGGCTCGGGGCTGATGCTGGGCGTGGAGCTGAACGAGCCGCCGGAAAAGTTCATCGAGCGGGCGCTGGCCAACGGGATCGTGGTGAATCTGACGGCGCAGAAGGTGGTGCGTCTGGCGCCGGCGTTGACCATCGGCGCGGATCAATGGGATCGCGGGCTGGATGCCCTGGTGCGTACCATCGCCGGGGAATGATCATGAGACAACTGGCGTGGAAGCTGGCGCTGTTGGTGGCGTTGGCGGGCTGCGCGGCCAAACCGCCGGCGCCCGCCGCCGCCGAGGCACAGCTGGCGGCGCCAAACCCCGCTCCGGCCGCGGCGCCCGACCAGAATCCGCTCATCTCCGTGATCATGGACAAGTTCCAGGTTCCCTACGGCGCCATCAGCCAAAACGAGGCGTTCTGGAAATGGGTCGACGAGGATGCGCTGGACGTGCCGACGTATGAGTTGCTGCGGCGCAACGGCCTGCGCATCGGCCGGGCCCGCGTGGCGGATTGGCAGCACTTCCGGGAGATTCTCATCGACCGCGAGGGCACCCACGTCGACACAACCGGCTTCGTGGCCCTGTCCGGAAACAATGACATCACCATCAACCTGACCGACGAGATGCCCGAGCAGCTTCTGTTCGTCGTCAATGAGCACGGCGTGACGGGCCGGATGTACGATTGGTGCCAGAACCGCCTCTCCTTCGCATTCGCGTGGGCGCGGCATAAGCGTCAGACCGTGCGGCTGAGCCTCTGCCCGGTGGTGGCGGTGCAGCGAAAACGATTCGACTATTCCCTGGCGGATCGGCCGCCGGAAAACGTCTTCGTGAGCGAGGAGTATCTGTACGATCTGCGCTTTGCGGCGGACATCGCGCCGGGGGAATTTCTGGTGATCGGCCCCTCGCCGCAGGCGGCCGATCCCAACCGCGTCGGCAACCGGTTCCTCGTGCACGATGGGAAGCGCGACCGGTATGAACAGCTTCTGATCCTCACGCAAACGCAGATGCCGCTTTCGCGGCAGCCGGCCGGCGCGACCTCGCGGCCGGTTCCAAAATAGAGGATAGCGCGATGACGGCGGCGCGAAACATCGGAGTGCAAAGCTACTGCTTCCGCCGGTTCACGGACAACCGGCGGGTGATTGAACTAACGCGCCAGATCGGCGTGGATCGGGTGGAAATCTGCTCCGTCCACGCCAACTTCGACGACGTCGAGGCGTTCAAGGGCATCGTCGATCTCTACGGCAACGCCGGGATCAAGATCGTTTCCCTGGGCGTGCAGAGGTTCGTGGGGGATGTCTCGCGCGAGCGGAAATGGTTTGCCTGCGCCCAGGCCGCGGGGGCCGGGCACATTTCGGCGCATTTCACGGTGGGGACGTTTGCGACGGCGATTCCCGCGGTGGCGGCACTGTGCGATGAATTCGGCGTTCGCGTCGGGATTCACTGTCACGGCGGGTACAACTTCGGCGGCTCGCCGGACGTGCTGGAGCATCTGCTGCAACTGGGCGGCAAGAACATCGGGATTAACCTGGACACGGCGTGGTGCATGCAGATCGGCCCGTACGCGGGCGATCCGGTCCAATGGATCCGCGAAAGATTCCGCGGCAGAATCTACGGCGTTCACTACAAGGATTTTGTTTTCGACCGCCGCGGACAATGGAAGGATGTCGTTATCGGAACGGGGAACCTCGATCTGCCGGGCGTCGTGGCGGCGCTGGAAGAGACCGGCTTCGACGGCATGGCGGTGGTCGAGTACGAGGCCGATCCGGAGAATCCCGTGCCGGCGCTGGCGCAATGCGTGCGGCGGATTCGAGACCTCACTTCGTCTTCTGGATGAGCCGCACGGCGTCGATGACCATCGTTCTGTCAATCGCCTTGCACATGTCGTAGATGGTGAGGGCCGCGGCGCAGACGGCGGTGAGGGCTTCCATCTCCACGCCGGTCTTGGCGCTGATGCGAGCCGTGGCCTTGATGCGAAGGCGCACGGGCCGCTTGCCGCCGGCGGGCAGCATCGGCAAATCGAAATCCACCTGGACGCTTTCCACCGGCAGGGGATGACACAGGGGGATCAAGTCGCCGGTTCGCTTGGCGGCCATGATTCCCGCGACGCGAGCGGCCCCCAGCACTTCGCCCTTGGGAACTTCCTCATCGGCGATGGCCCGCAGCGTTGCCGGCTGCAGGGTGATGAAGCCCTCGGCGATCGCTTGGCGCCGGGTGACGGGTTTGTGGCCGACGTCCACCATGCGCGCCGCGCCACGCGCGTCCAGATGGGTCAGGGAGCGTTTTGGCATGGGGGGATTATACGGCGGATCGGCAATCGCGCGTGAACCCCGCTAAATGGCGCCGCGCGCGTCGCCTACGTCGAGTTGGTACTTGCGCATTTTCTTGTAAAGGGTGGTGCGATTGATGTCCAGCTCGGCGGCGGTGGCCTGGCGGTTCCAGGCGTTGCGGCGCAGGGCGGCCTCGATGATCCGCCGCTCCGGAGTTTCCAGGGCGACCTCCAGGGGCATGGGTGATTCGGGGACCTCGGCCGTGGATGCGGCGGCGGCGGCACGCGGGGCGGCGGCGGCGTGCAGGGTCTCGGGCAAATCCTCGGCGTCGATCTGCGGCCGGCGGCACAGCACGACGGCGCGCTCGATGGCGTTTTCCAGTTCCCGCACGTTGCCGGGCCAGGTGTAACGCTGCAGAGCGGCCATGGCGGCGTCGGAAAAACCCAAAATCTCCCGCCCGCTTTCCTTGCAGAAGCAGCGCAGAAAGTGATCGGCCAATAGGGGAATGTCGCCCAGCCGCTCGCGCAGGCTGGGCAGACGGATGGTCACGACGTTGATGCGATAGTACAAGTCCTGGCGGAATTTGTGCTCGGTTACGAGCTGGGCCAGATCGACGTTGCTGGCGAGGATGACGCGCACGTCGACGTTGGTGGTTTCACTGCTGCCGACCGGCTCAAAGGCGCGCTCCTGCAGGGCGCGAAGGAGCTTGACCTGCATGGCCGGCGAGGCGGCGTTGATCTCGTCCAGAAAGAGCGTTCCGCCGTCGGCGGTGAGGAACCGGCCGGGTTTGTCCGCGATGGCGCCGGTGAAGGCCCCCTTGACGTGGCCGAAGAGCTCGCTTTCCAGAAGCGTCTCAGGCAGGGCGCCGCAGCTCACTTCGACGAACGGCTTGTCACGGCGGGGCGAGCGGTGGTGAATCGCCCGCGCCAGCAGCGATTTGCCGGTGCCGCTTTCGCCGGTCATGACCGCGGTGGTGCGGCTGTCGGCCACGGCATCCACCAAGTCGAAAATCTTGAGCATCTTGTAGTCGTGCCCGACGATGTTCTCCAAACCGAAGCGCAGATCGAGCTGCTGCCGCAGGGTCTGGTTCTCAAAGAGCAGGGACTGCTGGCGAACCGCCTTTCCAACGATGACGCGGATTTCATCGTCGACGATGGGTTTGGTCAGGTAGTCGAACGCGCCCATCTTGGTGGCCTCGACGGCGCCCTCGATGGAGCCGTAACTGGTGATGACGATGATGACCACCTGGGGAAAGCGGCGGCGGACGTCGCGCAGGAATTCCGCCGGCTTGATGCCCGGCATGTTGATGTCGGCCAAGAGCAGCTCGATCTGGCCGGTCTCAAGCTCGGCAAAGGCATCCTGCGGCGTGTCACTGACGCGGATGTCGTATCCCTCGCGGCTGAGGAATTGCGAGAGCGACTGCAAAATGATGCGGTCTTCGTCGAGGATCAAGAGCCTGGGCTTGTGGGGATCGCTGGGTTGCAACATAGGGTTTGCGCTAGTGTTTCACCAGATCAACGACTGCTGTCTCTGAGCATCGGCATATCCAAATGATGACGGTAAGCGACAAACGGATTTTTTCGTTCGGTTTACTGGCGGAGCCCCGGAGCGATTATGGGACGGCCGGGAAGTTGCAAATGCGAAACGCCAAGGAAATAAATGCAACCGCAGAGACGCAGAGGCGCAGAGACATCTATGAGCAAGCCGTTGTCAAGGCGAACGGGTTTCAACGGGGTGCATCCAAACATCTATTCGACGTCGCCACCGTGGCGCGTCATTTAACGATTTCGGCGTCGGCCTCATTCAGCC
>Ga0208038_1000389_pt1 | contig 38485 bp, 39 predicted proteins | sample June2015DPH_16_1_FD_184714 | JGI IMG/M metagenome (GOLD analysis project Ga0208038, IMG submission 184714) | Peatland microbial communities from SPRUCE experiment site at the Marcell Experimental Forest, Minnesota, USA - June2015DPH_16_100... | ecosystem: Environmental > Terrestrial > Soil >...
GCGGTGGTCTCAGATTCGGAGAAATGGAACGAGACTGCCTCATAGGTCATGGCGCTGCCATGCTGCTCAGAGACAGATTGCTGGAAGAGTCCGACAAGTACACGCTCTACATCTGCGAGAACTGTGGTCAAATCGCTTACTTCGACATGAAACAAAGACGCTATGTCTGCAGGATTTGTGACGAAAAAGCAAAGATTTCACCCGTAATCGTCTCGTACGCTTTCAAGCTTCTATTACAGGAGCTTCAAAGCTTGTGCATTACACCAAAATTAAGACTTAAGGAGAAGGCATAACATGTCAACGGAAGAATTAATCCATAAAATAGTTGATGAAATCTCATTCGGTTTAATTTCACCTAAAGATCTTCGTAAACAATCAGTCGTTGAAATCCAAACCCCAGACACCTACGACGAAGACGGCGCACCCATCACCGCTGGCTTAATGGATGGCAGACTAGGCACACTTGAGCCAAGGCAAAGGTGCAAAACATGCGGTAACACAGCCATTCGTTGCCCGGGACACTTTGGACACATCGAACTAGCCGTACCAATCGTGCATATAGAATTTACAAAAATTATCTTCGACATTTTGAAAGCCACCTGCCGCAGCTGCGGTCGCATACTCTTATCCGAAGACGGTTCCAAAAAGGCACGCGCCCGAATCGAACGGTACAGCGAGCTCTTAGGCACAATTCCAGATGAAGTTTACAAGGAAATAATGACTGAAATTAAAGCTAAACAATGCCCCTACTGTGCCTCAGCGCAGTACAAGATTACATTTGAAAAACCAACAAAGTTTATCGAGCAGACTGAAGCAGGCTCCGAGCCATTGACACCCAGCATGATTCGTGAAAGGCTTGAACGCGTCTCAGACGAAGACCTTGAAATCTTAGGTTTCAACCCAAAAGTTGCACGCCCAGAATGGATGGTCCTGCAGGTTTTGCCTGTACCCCCAGTTTACGTTCGCCCATCAATCACTTTAGAATCAGGCATCCGCTCTGAAGACGATTTAACCCATAAACTAGTAGACATCATTCGCATTAATCAGCGTTTGAAGGAGAACATGGAAGCGGGTGCACCTACGCTTATCATTCAAGACCTTTCTGAGCTTTTGCAGTACCATGTTACCACGTACTTTAACAATGAAGCTTCAGGCATTCCGCCGGCAAGGCACCGCAGCGGCCGCGCATTAAAAACTCTCTCGCAAAGGCTTAAGGGAAAGGAAGGCCGCTTCAGAAGCAACCTTTCAGGCAAACGAGTTGACTTTTCAGCACGCACCGTCATCTCTCCTGACCCGAACCTTGACATTAACGAGGTTGGTGTTCCAGTAGATATTGCCATGCGGTTATCTATTCCAGAAAAAGTCACAGCATGGAACATTGACGAACTGAAGAAACTCGTAATTAACGGTCCAGAAAACTATCCTGGCGCATTATACATTATTAGGCCAGATGGCAAGCGCATTAGGCTTGAATTCGTTGTTGACCGAACAAAAATCGCTGAAGCTGTAGAGTTAGGATTCGTAGTTGAACGTCACCTCAAGAATGGTGACATTGCAATCTTTAATCGGCAGCCTTCACTTCACCGCATGTCCATCATGGCTCATTACGTGCGGGTTTTGCCGTACAAGACCTTCCGCCTCCACCTCTGCGTTTGCCCACCCTACAACGCTGACTTTGACGGCGACGAAATGAACCTTCACGTTCCACAAAGCGAAGAAGCACGAACCGAAGCACTCCTGCTAATGCAGGTTCAAGATCAAATCCTCTCACCCAGATTCGGCGGACCCATCATCGGTGCAATAAGGGACTTTATCACAAGCGCCTACTACTTCACTCGAAGAGGAAACTACCTGACCAGAGGCGAAGTTAACAGGCTACTAACCACAACAGGATACGTTGGGGAACTGCCAGAACCAGAAATTAAGGAGCCGCAACCCATGTGGTCAGGCAAACAAATATTCAGCCTGTTTCTGCCAAAAACATTGAATTACGTTCTTAAAGCCAACATTTGCCAAGGCTGTACAAAATGCGAAGAAGAAGCATGCAAATACGACGCTTATGTAGTGGTCAGAAATGGCCAGTTAGTCTCAGGCGTTATCGACCGGCGCTCTATAGGTGCTGAGCAATCTGAAAGTCTCCTTCACAGAATAATCAAAGACTATGGCACCCAAGCAGGACGAGAATTCCTCAACAATATAACTCATCTGCTAAAACTATACATTTCAATGCGAGGATTCAGCTACACCTACGATCAACTTGTTCTCTCGCCGAGAGCCCGCAATCGCATGGCAAAGACCATGGAACGTATCCAAAAGAAAATCGATGATCTCATCGAAAACTACCGCAATGGAACCCTACCGCGCCTGCCAGGACAAACCTTAGAGGAATCCTTCGAAATCTACGTTATGCATGAACTTGCCACAGCCAGAGACGAATCAGGCAAAATAGCAGACGAAGACTTCACACTAGAAAACGCGGGCATCGTCATGACCCGAACAGGCGCAAGAGGCTCAAGCTTAAACATTGGCCAAATGGCTGCTTGCGTTGGGCAACAATCAGTGCGAGGCAAACGTATCATGCGAGGCTACACTGGACGAGCGCTGCCCCACTTTGTTGATGGCGATCCAAGTCCACGAGCAAGAGGCTTCGTTTATAACTCTTACCAGACAGGTTTGGACGCGATTGAATTCTTCTTCCATGCTATGGGTGGCAGGGAAGGTCTAGTGGACACTGCAGTTCGCACTCAACAGAGCGGTTACATGCAGCGCAGGCTAATCAACGCTTTAGAGCATATTCGTTTGGAATACGACAGCACGGTACGTGATTCAGCCGGCGACATCATTCAGTTTAGTTATGGTGAAGACGGTGTTGACCCAGCTAAAAGTGACCATGGCAAAGCGGTAAACGTAAGCCGACTTATTGACCAAATAAAAATCGGCGAAGAAAAGGGTGAAGCAGCATCTGCTGAGGAAATCAAGAAGCAGTTGAAACGCGTTGACGGTCAGCTTACGCCGATTTTGATGAGTCAGCTTAAACAAAACTTCGCGAAGAACAAGCTTACCAAGAAAAGTGTTGAAAAAGCTACAACCTCGACTGCTGAGCAATACAAGCGTGCTTTAATGGAGCCTGGTGAAGCAGTAGGAATCGTTGCTGCTCAATCAATAGGTGAACCAGGTACGCAGATGACTCTTAGAACCTTCCACTATGCTGGTGTCAAAGAACAAAACGTTACTTTAGGCTTGCCAAGGCTCATCGAAATTGTTGATGCACGTAGGATTCCGTCTACGCCAATCATGACTATCTACTTAATGGGAGAAGCTGCGAAGAGCAAAGAGGGCGCTGTTGAAGTCGCAAGGAACATAATTTACACTTCAGTCGAAAACTTGGCTTCGGCAATCTACGAAGACCCTGTGCGTGAAGAAATCGTTATTGAATTAAGCAAGTCAATGATGGATGACAGAAATATAACAATGGATGAGCTGAAAGAGCGGTTGGAATTGCAAAATGCAACAGTTACAATCACTGATTATACGGTGCAGATTAAGCCGAAAAAAGCTGAACAGCTAAAGAGGATGTTAACCAAGATTCCAGGTTTTCAAATTAAAGGTGTACCTGACATTAAACGGGTGCTGGTTACTGAAGAAAGCGGAGAATGGGTAATACGCACTGACGGCTCAAACTTGTCTAAAGTCTTAGAAGTTCATGGTGTGGATACTTCACGAACAAGCACCAACAACATTCACGAAATAGCTAAAACTCTCGGTGTGGAAGCTTCAAGAAACGCGTTAGTTAACGAGGCAAAAGGCGTCTTGGAAGACCAAGGCTTAGATGTTGATGTACGCCACGTTATGCTCGTAGCAGACATGATGACAACAACTGGCGATGTGCAGCAAATCGGCAGGCATGGCATTAGCGGCAAGAAAGCAAGTGTTTTAGCCCGCGCGGCATTCGAAATTACAGTGCCTAACATTGTTGAAGCGGCTGTGAAAGGTGAAATTGACCCGTTGGCAGGTGTAACAGAAAACGTTATAGTCGGGCAGTCGATACCAATCGGCACAGGCTTAGTTGAATTGTACATGTCAACATTTGACAAACAAGCTAAACAAGGAGGAAAAACAGAAGCATGATAGATATAGATAAAGCGTTAGCGACAGCAGTGAAAACTGGCAAAGTATCCTTTGGAGCCAACGTTGCATTGCAGAACGCTAAAACTGGCAAGGCTAAGATGATTGTTTTAGCCTCTAACTGTCCAAAAGACATAAAAGAACAGATAGAATACTATGGAGAAATCTCTAAAGTCCCCGTGATGACGTACAAAGGTGGCTCAATGGATTTAGCGGAAGTCTGCAAAAAACTCTTTATTATATCAGCCTTAAGCATTAGAGAAACTGGGGATTCAGAAATTCTCAAATTAACTGAAGAAGTTAAGGGATAAAAAATGGAGGAGAAAAACTGACAACCGGCATAAAAATCACCTGCGACGAAATGCGTTACATTGCATTGTTTGAAAGCATAAGCGGTGCCAGCGTGAAAGACTGCATAATCGACGAAGTAGAGCAACGAGCAATATTCATCGTCAACCAAGGTCAAGTGGGCGTTGCCATAGGAAAAGGCGGCAGAAACATCCACACACTCGAGCGAATGACGGGCAAAAAACACGAAATCATCGAGTACAGCGAAGACCCAGTTCAATTCATGAAAAACGCCCTAAAGCCAGCAGCAGTCAGAGAAGTACGCGTTACCGAGCGAACTGATGGCAAAAAGATGGCAGTCATCACCGTCAACCCCAAAGATAAGGGCGTCGCAATAGGCAAAAACGGCAAAAATGCCGAACGTCTACGCTTTTTAGCAAAGCGCTATTTCGACATTCAGAACGTAAGCATCACCTAAACAGTCCGTAACTTGCTGACTAGGCGATGAAACGCCGCTGAATCAAGTCTTATGTATTCCTAAGCCTAATTAGTAAACAGCATAACGTATGCCTGAACATCGAAGGCATTTACCTACTAATGTATGACAAGTTTTTATTGTTGCTTGTTGATGTTTTATCACAAAACCACTTAAGTACTTTATAAGTTGATGGGACATAGCTATGGATTAACTAGATCAAAATCAAATAAACTTTAAAATCCTTATAAGTTCAAAATCACTCTTTTATTTGCTATGTCTATCCAAGTACCTCTTCCTATTCTTATCACTAAGGAAAACAAGTGGTTCGTTGCTTCATGCCCAATTTTGGATATTGCTACCCAAGGTAAGACAGAAAAAGAAGTTAAAGAAAACATGACCGCGCTCATAAACGATTATTTTAGCGACCCCGATACTCAAAAGCCGTCTATGGAAGATTTGATGTTTCTTTCGCTGACCAATATTCCTGTTAAAATACCCGAAGGTGTCATCCATAGTAAAGCTTCGACCACTGCCACAGCGAAAGGTAATTGAGATATTACGTTCAAACGGTTTTGAGGAAGTACGATCAGGCAAGCATATTACTTTCAAGAAGAAAGGGGCGAGAGGGTGCTAACAACATGGGTGCCACATCATAGAGAAGTCACCGTTTTCGTAATACAATACATCATTAAACAAACTGAAAAAGAACGCTCCGAATTTGAATAAAGCAAAAAGGCACTGATTAAACTAAACGAATTTTCTCAGCCATGCTTTAGGCGGGTTTAGGTTTTAGAGGCAATAAAGAACATCTAACGCCCGAGAGTTTTAGCTATTCCCTGTGTCAGCTTACTCTTTGTCTTCTTGTTGTTCTGTCGCTTCTTCTTCCTCTGACTCTTCAGAAGGTTCAGCGGTTTCTGCCTTTTGTGCGTCACTTGAGAGCAGCATGTTGATTAGCGCTTTCTGGTCAACTTCTGCCCTTGTTCTCCAATCTAGAAACATTTGTCCATTATCATCTTGTCCTAGGTAGCCGTAGCGAATGTACCTCTCGATGTTTAAGCCAATTTTCCAGTTGGGCATTTTCTCGGCAAGGAGTTTTTCAACGTCTTTTCGTGATGTTTGACCTTTTTTGCTGATTATGTACGAGATTGTTATGGCTAAGCCTGCTAAGTCGTCAATGCGCCAGCCCATCAACTTATCCTTTGTCGCCAAATCGCCGCGCAGGGCAACGTAGAATCTTGCTTTGTCAAGCTCCTCTAATGTTGGTTTTTCAGGAGTTTTTTCTTCTTCAAAAACTGTTTTTACCTGTAAATCCAGCGGTTTTAGGTAATCGTCAAGTAAATCAAGCACTTTAGGGTAATCTGAACCTAACGCTTTACGCAGTTCCCAGCCTTTAACGCCTGGTTTCTGGTGCCGCTTGTAGAAGAGCATCTGCGTTGCTTTCTTGATTTTGCTGCCGTAAACGCCTTTTCTTTTGCTCAATCCAATTCGCCTCTTTTCCATTTCTGCCAATCTTCACATGAGACGGCGATGGCAACTGATGTTGATTGTTGAGTTAAGATTTCCGTTTTCGGTTTATCGAAGGGTTTTATGAAAACTAGCTCTTCTAATCTGTCAATCTCCAGCGTTGCGTAACCGTAAGTAACAAGAAAACTCGTTAAGAAAGCTCTTTGAACTGTTTCTTCGTAAGTGTCAGCTCCAATAAAATCCCAATAATTAATTTTTCCGTCCTGTCCTTTCTTAATAACGCACTCTCTGAGTTCTTGCCAGTAACAATTCAATTCCTCAGAAAATTCCCTATCACCTAAGACTCCCTGCTTAATCAGTTCGTCCCTGCTTGCAAAACCCATCGAAACCTCAGCGGCATCAAGGTCTTTCCATCTTTCACTAAGAGGAGCCAACGCTTCCCAATAGAGCAATCCCTGTGCCAAAGTGTTGAGGCTAATTTGTTCAAACTCGATCAGTGGATTCCAAGCTTTAAGAAAAACGTTAACCATCTCTTGCTTGCCTATTTGTAGGATTTTTTCTTCCAACAAAAACGGGTCAGTATAAAGCGAAGTTGACCGTTGCTTGACCCATTCACTCTGCAATTTAATAACCGAAGCTAAGTGGTGAAGTGTTTCAGCGTCTAGTTTTAACTCGTCAGGGTGTTCCCAATGGGGAAAATACTCTCTAACTATTTTGATTATTTCGTCAATATTTAGTGTGAAGGGGTCTGCTGTGTGGTTTTCGATGGCGATGCACATTTCAATTATGCGTTCAAGCCTTTCTTTGCCTAGCGCCTTGTGTTGTTTTGTTGACTGCATCACGCGGCTACCTCACGCACGACTGATTTTCCTTCAAGGTTCTGAACAGTAATGACGTTAGCATCTTGCTGGGCAAAAGTGATTTGGCTTGGAGTGATTACCACGTATTGAGTGTTCGCGTCTTTAATAATGGAAAGAAGGATTTTCGCTATCATTTCGCGGTTTTTAGGGTCCATGTGAATGTCATATTCGTCTACTGCTCGGAATGGTGAGCGTACATGCTGCTGCAGGGCTAAGAGAAAACTCATGGTTGCCGTGGTTCGCTCGCCGCCGCTTTGCGTGTAAGCGTCTAGTGCTACTGGTTTTCCACCTTTGAAGCCAACGAGGATGTCTAACCCAGCGGTTTCAATATCCTGCGGATTCGATAGTTGCACTTCTCCTGTTGCTGAAGTTTGGCTCATGATTTTTTGGTATTCCAAGTTGACGCGGTCAAGGAGGTTCTGCATGACGGTTCGCCATGTTTGCATTCTGGTTTTGACTTCTTCAAGGGTTTTCTCTCGGTTTTCAGCTACAAGTTGTGCTTTTTCTTTTAGCTCCAAGTAAAGTTTCGAGTAGGATTCATACTGGCGTTCTATGTCCTCTGACACGTCAGCGAGAGCTGCTATGTGCCCGTTTGTTAAGCTGATTTCGTCTTGGATTTCAAAGGCGCTTTTTAGGACTGCTATTCGTTCACCTGACTGCTGAGCCTTAAGAATTGTTGCTTTTAGGTTTTCTTCAGCTTCCCTCAGTGACTTTTCAAAATCTTTTAGGTTGACGATTGCGTTTGCACGCTTAAACTCAAGCAGGGCAAGGTTTACTCGTTTCTCTAACACTTCGCCTGTAACCTTGTCAGCTGATTCTTCCAGATTGAGCATTTTTGCTTGGTTTTCTTTAACTTGCTCGCTAGCCTTGATGATTTGCTGCTGCGAGTTTTTCAGCATTTCTTTGAGGTTTTCGCTTCTGAGCAGCTTAAGTTGGCTTTTGTTGTTCTGAATTGCTTGAGCCAGCGTTTGTGTTTCTTCAAGCAACTGTTGAATCAGTGATTGTGCGATTTGGTTTTGGGCGATTTGGTGTTCAAGGCTTAATCGTTCATCAAATGATGTCCTTGCTTCTTTTTTTAGCGCTTCCTGCTGTCTCTGCTGACTGTTTAACTGGTTGGTTATTGCTTGCTTTTCCCCTTCGATTTTGCTTAACGCGTCTTTGTTTTTGTTTAAGTTTGATTGTAAGCTTTTAACTATGCCTTCCCGTCTTTCAACTTCTGCCCAAGTTAATTCTCGGTCCAGAAATCTGCGTTTAATCTGAAGTTGCTTTTTTTCTTGGTATTTTTCGTATTGTTCACGCCAGTAATTGAGCGTTTGCTGGGCTGATTCTAAAAGTTTGCTTACGGATTCTTCTTGTGTGAGAATTCGCATAAGTTTTGTTTTTGCTTGCAGGACGTTTTCGCGGAACGGTTCTAAGCCGACTGCTTCTTCAACCATGCGAAGTTTTTCTGTGTTGCTCAGCACGGTGAATTGTTCAACCATGTTCTGATGCATGATGATAAGCATGTTGTCGGGGTCAACGCCGAACCTGCCGAGTAACCGTTCAACATCTTGTTTGCCGACAGCTCGGTTTTCAAGCTCAAACCCGTATTTGCCGTCACGGCGCAAAACGCGGGTTAAGAAAAGTTGGTCTTTTTGGTATTTTGGTACTGGACGCTTGTTTCCTTGTTTGCTGTTATCTAAAATAAGCGTTACCCGCGCCTGGTCTTGTCCCCACCTGATTAAATCGCTAAGTTTTCTTGAGCGTTCAGTATATGATTGTCCCAAGCCAACCGATATTGCCAGTAGCAGAGAGGATTTTCCTGCCCCGTTGGGTCCGCCGATTACGTTTACGCCTTGTTTAAACGGTACCCTAGCGTACTCGTAACTCATGAAATTTTCAAGTATAACTTCTTGGATTAGCATTAAAGTTTCTTAGCCTCTAAATTGAGCGTTCGTATCTAATGGAAAAGCGTCTTATTAAAACAATTTGACATGTTTAAGGTAATTGTTCTTGTGAGCATGCATGATTAAATCATTCTATTTTGGTTGTTTTAATAATGCAAACAAAGCCAGCATTATTTGTAAGAGCTTGTACGCTTTGTTTACCTTTTTTGATGGCGAGAAAAGGGGTCTATTACTTCTTCGGTTGTATCGCTGTTGCTTTTCGTTGATAACCTACTGTGTGCATCCTGAGAAGACGTACAAAAAAATATGCCGAAGAGAACTATTATCTCAGTAATGGCGTGGAGTTTACCCGCTCAGAGCCACTTAACCCACATAATTTGTTCAAGGGGCTTGCATTCCCCTTTTTCTCCTAATTCCGGGTCAAGCGGTTCTGTAACTTTCATCTCAAATTTTTCCATCAAGAGTTAACCATAGCATTGTACGAAACTTAATTTTATGCTAAATTATTTTTCTCTTGAGGTTGATTAAGTTTGAGTTATAGAGGAAACTCCAAAGTTCTTACGGAATTAGAAAACCAGCGTTTTTCATGCCAGAAGAAGCAACTGTGCAAAGCGGACAGATGGAAAGCTTACAAGCACCATAGCTAAATCGCCTGAATTCTTTCTCTTTTGTTCTTATAGAGGAATTCAAGACGCTGCATGGATTTTTTCTCATACGCAGTATCATCTTTATTTCAAAACAGCGTGATGGTCAGTTTTGTGGTCTTTAAAATTAAGCGAAGTTAAAGTAGGAATCTACGAAGACAACGATCAAGTATCAGACGTATAAATGCTAAGCGGCTAACACAGCAACATAACACTTCAAATCTTCATTATCAACAAAAGAAACTATCTTCAAACCAGAGCTATCAAGAACATCCATGAATGTATTGAGCGCAAAAGCCTTCTTCAACCCAGTCACCACAACCTTGCCGCCAAGTTTGGCAACCCGTTTTAACTCCTTTAATGTTTCAGAGGGCTCTGGCATGTTCTGAAGCACTGTGAACGCGAAACCAACGTCAAAAAATGCTTCTCTAAAAGGTAAGTGGTCAGCGTCAGCCTGCAAAACCAGTACATTCTGAAAAGCATGCGCTTGTTCTTTAGCTTTAAGCAAGAGTTTGCGTGAAACATCAACGCCCACCAGTACCTTTGCCTTTGCTGCCGCATAGCTGAAAAACAAGCCTGAGCCGCATCCGACGTCCAAAACAGCGCAGTCGGCTACGTCTACGTTTTCCAATGCTGCCCCGTATTTTGCCTTCTGTTCTTGGGCATATCGCTCTTCATACATTTCAGCTGTTAAATCATAACGTTGCATTACCTTGCGCTTGTCTTTCCAGCCTGTCACTTCTGGGTTCCTTCAAGAAATCTTATTTACCTAAGACCTGACTAAAATAGTTGGCTGAAAACAAATTGCAACAACCAGACAAAATTTCTGTCCTTACAGAACCAACACTTGCGGAAGCTGCCAAGCTAATCGAGAAAGCCTTCGCCCAAAGAAGAACCCTCATCGTTGCAGGCGCATGCAAAGTAAACTATGCTGGCAGGGCAAGTTCAACTCTTGAATCTGGCGAACGCATTTTAATCATCAAAGCTGACGGCTCGCTTCTTGTTCACCGCCCAGTCGGCTATGAACCAGTCAACTGGCAACCCGCAGGCAGCATATTCCACGTCCAAGTCAAAGACGACGAGCTAGAGGTTCGGGGGATTCGGCAGAAGCCGCGTGAAAGCGTCCGCGTAACCTTCGACAGGGTCTATATGGTTTCCGCGCTTGACCTGTCAGATTCAGGAGATTTTCTTTTACATGCAAGCGAAGATGATATGCATCGTGCGATTCTTCTGAAGCCTGAACTTCTCGAAGAGGGTTTCAAGCCGATTAGCTGGGAGAAAAAAGTTGAGCCAGGCTTCGTGGACATCTACGGTGAAGACAAAAACGGCAAACTCGTCATAGTTGAAGTTAAACGCAAAACCGCATCGAAAGAGGCTGCGCTGCAGTTGGCAAAGTACATTGAACCCATCAAAGCCAAGGTTAACCGTGAGGTTCGTGCGGTGCTGGTTGCCCCTAGCCTTGGCAAGGACGTGCAGAGAATGCTGGTCACGCTTGGATTGGAGTACAAGGCGCTAGACCCGAAAACCTGTGCTGAAGTTCTCAAGAAGACTGAAAACGCGAAGCTGGAAACGTTCTTCAACCAGAAAGAACAGTGATTTGAGCCCTAAGAATGAGTCAATTTTGCTAGCGAAAATTAGTAGCTAAATAAGAGGAGAAGGTAGGGTAGTTTTTGGTTAGTAACACTAGGTTTAAAAATAATATGCGGTTGATTGGCGCACTATTGTATGAAAATTACGTCAAAAGTGCGGGTATCCCTCACTTGGTCAGTTTCAAAAACAATCTTTGCATGCTAGTTATAGAAGTATCTTTTTAAAAGGTGAATAAGAAAAAATGATGATTACTCTTTGGGCTTGTTGTTTTCTGGAACGAAAACTGCTGCTGCGACGGTTGTTGTTCATAAGCCGTTTTTGTCTCCTGCTGCGAGGACAATCTTGTTTTTTGTTGATCGCATGGTAGCCGCTTTTTTTTAGCTAAGTTTAAAAAAGTTTATTTCTTTGGAAGCAATGAATTGATACTTAAATACTGGGTGCCCAAAACGGGAATGTCCAGTCTCGGAGAAACAAGCGGATGGGATAAGAATTGGGCGAACGCATTGAAGTGAACCCGAAAATTCTAGGCGGAAAACCCGTAATTAAAGGTACAAGAATCCCAGTGTACTTAATACTGGAACTATTGTCAGCTGGCTATGATTTTAAACGTATAATCAAAGCATATCCCACTCTAACGGAAGAGGACATTAAGGCCGCTGTTAACTATGCTGCTCAAATTGTTAAGAATGAGGAAGCTTTCGATTACGTGGTGTCCTGAATACCGAAATTTTTAGCAGATGAAAAACATTTCTCCTCAAACTATAAAACTGCTTAGTTCGCTAGGGTATGACGTCAAAGCAGTTGCCGAAACTGGTTCCAAGGGTCATGAAGACAATGAGATTGTAGCCTTAGCGCAGGCAGAAAAACGAGTTATTATAACTCATGACGTTGGTTTTGGTTCTATCTACTATTTTTCCAAAAGAGGTCAAGTCGGAATCATCATAATAAGAATACATCCGCCAACCATAGAAGATGTAAACCCCGTCTTGGTAGGTTTCCTTAGCAAAGTAAACTTGGACGAGAAAAGGCTGACTAAAAGTCTAATCGTGTTGAACAGAAAGAAATATCGCGTTTTAAAATAATCATGCTAATAATCTATTTACATAATTCTTGAGCTGGTTAAGAAATAGCTTTTTTCTAATCCAAGTGGTTAGTTATCTTTATCTTGTCACTACGTTAAGGGTTTCAAATTTCTTGCCTGCAGAAGCGAAAGGTTTTCGAGTCAATTACTAAACATGACTAAAGGCGCTTTTAGTAAAAGCAAGAATGAATAAAAACGAAATTATTCTTTGGGCTTGTTGTTTTCTGGAACGAAAACTGCTGCTGCGACGGTTGTTGTCCATAAGCCGTTTTTTTCTCCTGCTGCCGACTGGGTTATGTTGGCTGTTTTGATGATTAGCCCTGTGGTTTTGAAGAGTTGTTTGCGTTCGTCCCATGCGGTTTCGGGGTCAAATTGGATGCCCATGGTTGTTGCAAGCATTGTTGCTGCTAAGTCTTCTGCGTAGTCGCCTGCTGTCTCGTCCGTTTGACCGTGAGAGTGGTGCTCTGAGAGGTAGCCGTACTGGTTTTTGCCTGATGGAATAGCTATGCCGATGGATGATGCGACAAGCCTGTGCGGTTCGTTGGTTGAGTTTCTAGCTATGACGACGAAGGTGATTTCGCCGGGTTGCACCATTTTCAAGCCTTTGTCGCGTGGGAGCTGTTCGCATCCAGGTGGTACAATGCTTGAAACGCTAACCAAGTTGCACATTTGTATGCCTGCGTCTCTTAGGGCTAATTCGAAAGATTGGAGTAGCTCTTTGTGTTTGCCAACCCCTTTTGTTAGAAAGAAGTATTTGGGTATCATATGGTGTCGGAAAATAGGATTGCAGAATGCATTTAAAAAGGTTTTTATGGAGAAGTCTCCTGCGCCATCTTCCCTTTTCTTTTTTGAATTAGTCTATTGGTCGTAACCCGCGAGCGATATGACCCACAAACACTTCTATTTGTTGAGAATAGCGGAAATTTGATAGTCTAATTCTTTCAAGTTTTGGCAAGCATAGTATTGAAAACGAGCGTTATTGTTAAGCCTGAAGCCTCCTGATTGAAATGTGTTGCCGAAGCTGAAAAATACGAGTGTATAGCGTTACCATCACTCTAAATGCGAAAATATAAAGTAGTTCCTCTGCGACCTGCTTGCGCCTATATAGCGCAGCCAATGTTGAAATCGCAACACGCATGCACGAAAAATGGAACAGTGTGCCTACGCAATTGTTCTTCTTCCACCAAGATAAACAAACAGAAAGCAAACTAGGTTAGGCCAAAAGAATAACAATCCTTATCTTCCATTCAATAGAACACCCTTTTAGGATGCACGTAGGTTAAGAAATTTCTACGCGGGTTTTTATGAAGTTATTCATTATTTGGAAAGATAAGTTATAGGCGTTGAATTTTTTTTCGAATATTTCTTTTCCTTTAGGGGTCAAGCAGTAGATTGTTTTTCCTTTGTCAAAGGTTGGTTCTATCAGTTTATTTTCCTCTAAGAGGTGGAGTTGAGGATATAGCGAAGCTGGGCTGAGCAAAATACCGAATTCTCTGTGGATGGTAGCCAAAATTTTGTAGCCGTGCATGGACCGCCTATTCAACATGGCTAAAATTACTATATCTAAAAAAGTCTTGAGTTGCCTTTCAATAATCCGCTCATCGAGCAGTGCGTCTTTTTCAATAACTTTCAAGTTTGCTTTCTCCAATATGGACTTTACGATAAAACAAAACTTCATGTATCAGAAGTCTTCTCGGTTTTTGACGCAAAACCTGTTGACATTACTTTTCAGCGTAACGTTGGATACTTTTTAGCGTCACGATGACCGTGCTTCATAATGCGTTTTGTGAGGTATAAGAAGTTGTGACTGTCCTGTCACAATCACAGGATTTGGTGCATTAAATAATTGATTCAGAGGTTGATTATACGTGGGCGGCTGGCAATTCCTTTACGCGAGTTTCGATGAATTCAACTACCTTTTGTTCGGTAAATTCTCTTTCGTTTTCCTGCAGCTTTATCTGTTCTTTTAGCGTGTTTAGAAGCTTTTCAATATCAATAGGTTTAATCATGTAGGCGTCAGCGTTTTTGTTCAAAGCAGTAATAGCGTTCTGCATTGACGGGTAGCCTGTCACCATTATCTTTCGGGTTCTTGGAACAGCATCCTTCATCAGCTTCAACAGTTCCACTCCTTCTATGTCTGGCAAGCGAATATCTATCAGCACCACGTTGTACGCTGTCTCTTCCGTTCTTTTGATTGCCTCTCTTCCGGTAGCTGCTAAATCCACGATGTAACCCTCACCTTCAAGGATTGCTTTTACGGTGTTTCTTATGCTCTCGTCGTCGTCAACAACAAGGATTCTGGCATGTTTATCCATGTTTTTTCACCTCTAACCTCCAATTTAGGTTTAATAGGCAAAGTTATTGTGAACGTTGTTCCCTTGTTCACTGCTGTTTTCACCGTTATCGTGCCCCCGTGCGACTCTACGATGCGTTTGCATATGGCTAAGCCAAAGCCCATGCCCTGCGCTTTAGTCGTGAATAGTGGCGAGAATATCTTGGGCAAAGTCTCATCAGGTATGCCCATGCCCGTGTCGGCGAAAGCGATTTCCAAGTTGTCTTTTGTTTTGTGGCTTGTGATTTCGAGTGTTCCCTTCTCAGGCATGGCGTCTACTGCATTCTTTATGAGATTTATGAAAACGCGCATCATTTTATCAGCGTCAACCCTAACCCGACTCTCTTCAAGGACATGGTTTACAATTTCTATTCTGTCTGGAACCTGAATCATTCGCACCGCTTCTTCCAAAAGTGTGTGTGGCGTGCATTCTGTGAGATCCAGATGCATCTCTCTTGAGTAGTCCAAAAGGTCATTAATGATTTTGTTTGAGTGGTCGATGGCTTTATCGATGATTTCAAGCATTTCTTTAGCTTGACCTTCGGGACATGTGACCCCCTTCTTCTTCAAGTAGTAGGCAGCATTTTTGATGCCTGTCAGCGGATTACGCAAGTCGTGACCGACCATTCCAGCCAACTCGCCAATAGCCACCAACCGTTCAGACTTGACAAGCTGAGCCTGAGCCTGCTCAAGTTTCGCAGTTCTTTCTTTGACCAAACTTTCGAGATGCATAGAGTATTGTTCCAGCTTTTCTTTCAGTCTCTTGCTTTCCGTAATATCCGTTACTATGCCGAGAATTGCTGGTTCTCCGTTGTAATCGATTACTTTTTGATTGTTGATTACGTCTATTGTTCGTCCTTTCTTTGAGATTAACTTGTATTCGTATTGATGGCCAATTTCGCCTTTCATGTGTTTGATGAATTTCGACTTCGCCAACTCTTTAGATTCTGGGGCAATTAAGTCCATGAAGTTGAACTCCGGAGAATAGAACTCTTCCTTTTTGTATCCAGTGGCTTCCTCGGCTTCTCTGTTAGCGTAGACAATCCTTCCTTTTTGATTTATGAAAATCATGTTTGGAGATTGCTCGGCAAGGTTGCGGAACTTCTCTTCTGAGCTTTTGAGCGATGATTCGGCCTTTTCGCGTTCGGTTATGTCTGCTACGAGGGCGAGTGTTCCAACACGCTTTCCATCGTCATCTGTAATCTGTGACATCGATAAGCTCGTGTATATGAGGGGGCCGTCCTTCATAGGAAACTCGTATTCGAATTGTACTCCTCCTGGTTGCGGTTGACACAGAAAGAGCTTGGTCATTTTAGCTGTTTGGGGATCCAGAAAATCACAAAGATTTTTTCCGACCATTTCACTTTCAGCGTATCCTAACATCTGCGCCATTCGAGGATTAACAAACACGGTGTCATAGCTACTATCCAGCGCCCAAATGCCCTCTTGTGCAGCGTTAACTAGTTGACGATACTGCGTTTCACTTTCCATTAAGGCATCTTGCACTTTTCGGATCTCTGTTATGTCGTGGAAGACGCAGTAGAGAAACGGTTTGCCCGCTAATTCAACTACTCTGGTGGTTACTAGAACGTTTCTGATCTCGCCGTTTTTGGTGCGGTGTTTGGTCTCAAACTCATCTCCTCCTTGCCTCACAATTTTGGCTAAATGGGCTTTTGTTTCGTCAGCTTTCTCTTTTACTTCAAAATCTGAAATGCACAGTTTTGAAAACTCTTCTCGGGAGTAGCCTAGTTGAGTGTGGGTCACATAATTGAACTCGACAGGCTTTGCGGTTTGTGGGTCAATAACCAAGACACCTAACGGCGCTTCATCAAAAAGGGCATGATAACGTTGTTCTGCATCCACAAGTTTCAGGCTCATTTGCTTGCGTTCGGTTATGTCCGTCACAATTCCGAGAATGGCCAGTTCTTCGTTGTAAGTAATGATTTTTGTATTAAGTATTGCATCTATTCTCCTTCCATCCTTCGTCATCAATCCATACTCGTATGGCGCGGTATCTTCGCCTTTCGTATGTTTGGCAAAATTCGACACGACCAGCTCCCTGTTTTCCGGCGTGATTAAATCAAGAAAGCTGAATTCAGAAGAATAGAACTCTTCTTTACTGTATCCCATGCCTTTTTCAGCCTCTGTGTTGGCGTACACAACCTTACCTTTCTGACAGATGAAAATCATGTTAGGAGAATGCTCAGCGAGGTTGCGGAACTTTTCTTCTTTTTCTTGAATCTCTTTAACCTTTTCTTCGACGAGCGCCTCCATTCGCTCAGAATATTCCTTGAGACGCCGCGCGTTTTCTTTTCTAAGAGAGACGTCATGGAACACGACAAGGTTAGCAGGTTGCCCAGCAAAGCTGACTCTTTTTCCTTTTACCTCAACACACCTGTCTTCGCCCCTTTTAGCTGTAAAACAAACCTCGTATGGCTCAACAGGAGTTCTCTGCAGTCTCTTCTTCAGATGCTCTAAGAGAACTGCTTTAGTTTCTGCTGTAAAAATATTCAGTTTAACGAAGGGGTTGCCGATTAATTCTTTCCGGCTTACCCCAGTTACTTCTTCGAACGCATCATTTACTATAAAGAAATTTCCTTTTCCATCAACTATAGCCGCTGGGTCGGATAACAAGTTCAAAAGAACTTTGGCTTTTCCTCTACTTCTGTAATTCTTCGTGTTCATGTACTAAAACTCCTATTTCCACTTTATCGTCGTTTGCGGCTTCAAAGTTCTGCTGCATGAGGCGCACGTACTCTTGAAATGCCATCTCTGGAACAATCCACTTTGACAAGGACCATTCATAGGTGGACCACTTGCAGGTTACTTCAAGGTTGGCATGCAGATTTTTCATGAACAATATCTCGAGGTGTCGGGCTCCCAAGCCGAAAATTTGCCCCACTACGTTTGAAAAATCATTTAGTTTACTGGGTATTTCCTGTTTTCTAATTTTGAAAAGGCGTTCGAGGTGAATATAAATTGACGCCTTCCCAGCTTCGCCGAGGCCTGATAATGCTTCGTCTATGGCGCCTAGTAGAACTTGATCAAAATTCTCATGCTGACTCAGTTTTGCCAAATATCTTTTTTCCTCGCTTTGGCTTCAACAATCGGCTGCTATTTTTTGAAAACGGTGTTAAATTAAGCTAAGAACATACTAAAGCGTTATGAACTGTCAATATTAATCGTAAAGAAGGTTCGCCAAATAGACGTCGGAGTGGGTTTTATCGTGTTTTTATGACTGTTGCAACTCTTAAGTTCATTTCAGGCTTCTTGTTGTTCCATACCTATTGTTCTGAGCATTGAAAGGTCAGGTTGACGTTAGCCTGCTTAGTTGCGGTTTCTCTAAGTGGATTAACATCGTTGTTAACCGTGCTTAACGTTTTTCCAACTTTTTTCATTAACGGAATCGGCGTGACCTTAACTGGTCAAATAGTTTTCTCGACTGCATTTCTTTTATTTTCTATAAATAGTGCTTTTTCTATGGCTGTATTTGAGTGTTGGAGGCAATTGGCTCGTTTGGGGTCACTTTGCAGGTGAGATTTAGTGATATTTTGGCTTGGACGGGTAGGCTTGGCCTTTACGTTGCAACCGTTTACTTCTTAATTGCCTTGTTAAGCTCGAGAAAAGACAATAATGAAGTTTGAGAATTTCTCGTTATATTTAACCGAAAAAATAACGGATTTTTTTTATACTTCAAATTTGAATATGCTTAAAAGTATGACGGGTGAAGCTTAGGTATGGTAAGCGACGTTTTGGCGAGTGGATGGGCAAAGGTTCTTGGCGGCGATCGGAAACAGTTTGACATGTTTTTTGATAAGATGCTGGACGGCTTTGCTTACCACAAAATTGTTGTTGACAGGGCGGGTAAGCCGGTTGATTACGTTTTCCTTGAGGTTAATCATGCCTTTGAAAAAATGACGGGACTAAAGAGAGAGCAAATCATAGGCAAGAGAGCAACCGAGGTTCTCCCGGGCATTGAGAAAGATCCTGCAGATTTGATCGGCGTTTATGGACGTGTTGCTTTAACGGGAGAGCCTGTTCAGTTTGAGAACCATGCAGAGCCGTTAGGCAAGTGGTTAAAGATTGCGGCTTATTGTCCAGAGAAGGACCATTTTGTCGCTTTATTCGAGGATATTACTGAACGCAAGCAGCAAGGGTGCGAAATTGAAAGCCTCGCAAAGTTTCCTTCTGAGAATCCTAATCCGATATTTCGTATAGACGGAAAAGGCATAATCCTTTATGGCAACCAAGCCGGAGCTTCTTTTTTGACTGCGTGGAAGAGCAAGGTTGGCGAACGTGCGCCTAAGCAAATAAGCCGGGTTGTTGCCGACGCCTTAGCGTCCAATAAGAGAATTGAACTTGAAGAAACCTTTGGGGCTAAGATATTTTCGCTCTTGTTTGGGCCTGTCACCTTGGAAGGCTACGTAAATATTTACGCAAATGACATCACCGAACGCAAGAAAGCTGAAGAAGCGTTACGTAAACTTAACCGTCATCTAAGAGCCGTTAGCAACAGCAACCAAGCTCTTATGCACGCTACTGACGAGGCAAAATTCACGCAGGAAGTCTGCAATATAATAATTAATGACTGCGGCTATGCGCTGGTGTGGGTTGGCTTCGCCGAACACGACCAAGATAAAACCGTGCGTCCAGTAGCTTTCGCTGGTTTCGACAAAGGCTACATTGATGCCCTAAGAATCACTTGGGACGAAAACTCGGAAAGAGGCCGTGGACCTACGGGCACGGTAATCCGGACAGGAAAACCCTACGTCTGCAAGAACATGCAAATCGACCCCAACTTTGAGCCTTGGCTTCCAGAAGCTCTCAAAAGAGGCTACACTGCGTCACTTGTTCTTCCCTTAACTTCATTTGAAGGCGAAACGTTCGGCGCATTAAACATATACAGCAAAGAATCAAAACCGTTCACTGATGAAGAAGTGAAACTTCTAACGGAACTTGCAAATGACTTCTCATATGGCCTCGGGATGTTGAGGCTGCGCAAGAAAAGAGAACAGGCTGAGGAAACATTGCGAAAGCAAGCTTCACTTATCGACCTTAGCCCCGACGCCATAATCGTACGGCAACTAGACGGTGTAATTACTTTCTGGAATAGGGGCGCAGAGAAACTGTATGGTTGGACAAAAGACGAAGCAATTGGACAAGATATCAACAGTCTATTAAAGCCGAAATATCCCCAACCAATTGAAAAGATTCTTAGCAACGTCAAGCTGGAAGGGAAATGGTCAGGTGAAATCGCCCACACAAGTAAAGATGAAAATAAAGTGGTTATGCAGAGTTATTGGTTGGCTAAATTTGGTGCGGACGGCAAAATAGTGGAAATGTTGGAGTCGAATACGGATATTACCGAACGGATACAGTTGCAAACTAAGCTTGAAGAGTCTGCTGTTCTGGTTGAAGGATACGCCAATCAAATGGAGCAGCTCGCTAATCAAAGAGCAGAGCAATTGAAGACTGCTGAGCGTTTGGCTGCTATAGGTGCAACAGCTGGCATGGTTGGGCATGATATTCGTAACCCGTTGCAGGCTATAACTGGCGATCTCTACTTGGCTAAAACAGAATTGGCCTCTACTCCAGAAAGTGATGAGAAAAAGAATGCCCTAGAAAGCCTTCAGGAAATTGAAAAGAACGTTGATTACATCAACAAGATTGTGTCTGACCTTCAGGACTACACTAGAACTCTTAAGCCAGTAGCTCGGGAAACGGACCTTCAAAAGCTTATGGATGAGTTGCTTTCGAAAAATGGGGTTCCCGAAAACATCAAAGTTCAAGTCAAGGTGCAAAAAGAAGCTAGCACTATAATGGCTGATTCAGATATCTTGAAGCGCATTTTCGGCAACCTAGTAACTAACGCGGTTCAAGCTATGCCTAAAGGCGGAAAACTAACTATACAAGCGTACAAGGAAGCGGATGACTCAATCATAACGGTGGCGGATACGGGTGTGGGCATTCCTGAAGAAGCAAAAAATAAGCTGTTTACGCCGTTGTTTACAACAAAGTCTAAGGGGCAAGGTTTTGGTTTGGCTGTGGTTAAGCGTATGACTGAAGCTTTAGGCGGCACCGTAATGTTTGAAAGCCAACAGGACAAAGGCACCAAATTCATAGTACGTTTGCCCCCCAAGTATTAAACGGTAAATGGACGTTTAAATAAGAACACTCTTTCTGCACGCGCTAGAGTGCCCTATGTGGGGCGAAAAATTATTCTCATAGTTTTCTTCAAATAGGGGCAAAAAGGGGGTTAAGCGGATTTAGCCGAGTGCTAACATCAGTAAGGCTTAAAAACCTAAGGGGGGAAACCTTACCGCTTATTAGCAGCCAGACCCGCCCAACAACAAGGCTCTTAGTTAATTCCTTCTTCCTTCTCAATAGATGGTTACGATTCCAAAGATATAAAATAATGTTGTCACAAATTGACACAACAATCGGTAAGTTACTAAAAGGGTTTTAGGAATGGTTTACATTCAAAGGATACTTTTATGTTTCAAAACATAGTAATATTGTGAAAAGAAAAAAATTAATGCGCTGAGGAATCAAATTTGCCACTGCATCAAAGCGTGTTCAAAGACGAGGCTAAGCTTGACATAAACTACGTTCCGCAACAGTTGCCTCACAGAGAAAAAGAACACCGCTTGCTAATGGAATTCTTCAGCTTCATCCTTCGTTATCCTGAAAGGATGTCTCAGCGAGTAATTGTAACCGGTGATGTTGGCACTGGAAAAACAGCGCTTGCACAACACTTCGGAGCAAATATCACTTCTGAAGCCAACAAGCGAAACATAAAATTCCGCTATGTACATGTTAACTGCCGAGAATACCGTGGAAGCCTCTCCCCGATTTTGCACCATGCCGTCACCGTTTTTCGCCCCAATTATCCTGCGCGTGGCTACTCTGCAGAAGAAATCCTCGCAGTACTCATGCAAGTTTTAGATGAGGAAAACGCCTTCATAATATTAACCCTAGATGAGTTTGACAGCCTCATCGAAAAGGAAGGCTCAGACGCTGTTTACAAGTTGACGCGTTTGCAGGAGATGCGGCAGGACAAGCCACAAAGACTTTCGTTTATTTTTATTTTACGTGATTTAAAAGCATTAGAGAAGTTAGATGCGAGCGCAAGAAGCACTCTACAACGCAGCATCATCAATTTAGAACGCTACGGCAAAGAACAGCTCGTTGACATCTTAAATGACCGTGTTTCAATGGCGTTTGAGTTGGGAGCCGTTCAGGAAGATGTTGTTGACCTGATTGCTGAATTAGCTTTTAAAGAAACTGGAAATGCCCGCTTCGGAATCGAGTTATTGTGGCGGGCTGGAAAATATGCTGACGCGCAAGATGCAGATATGGTTGGACCTGAATGTGTTCGCATGGCAATATCCAGTATTATTCCAGGTTTGCGACGAAGCGAGTTAGTTGGGCTTAGTTTACATGAAAAACTGTTTCTACTAGCGGTAGCGCGTTACTTTAAGGAGAACGAGCAAGCATACGCACTATTATCTGAAGTTGAAAAGACTTACGCTGTTATCTGCGAAGAGTTCGATGAGAAACCGAATAGTCATACCCAAGTGTGGAATTATGCCCGGTTTCTTTCGTCGCTTGGCATTTTAAAAACTGAAGTAGCAACCTCAACTATTCGCGGTAGGTCAACACAGGTTTCCTTGCTTTCCATTCCAGCGTTTGAGTTAGAAAAAGAATTAAGCGCCTCATTAGAAGTAGAAAAAGGAAGAACGTGAAGCAGTTATGGATTTAGAAGACGTTTTTTCATCGAAGTTGCGGATGAAAATTCTAGAACTTATTTATGATTTGGGTTCGCTTAATGTTTCAGATATTGCTCGCCGACTCAACACTAATTTTGCATCAACAGCTGAGCACTTGAAGGTTTTAGAGGACGAGGGTATTCTGCAGGGACTTGTTTACGGTCGGGTTCGAATGTACAGGTTTAATGAGAACTCAGCAAAAGCTAAAGCTGTGCAAAACCTAATAGAAGCATGGGAACAAAGTAAACAAGGCGAATAAACTATGACGATGGTTGATGTTTCAGGCAAAGATGAAATTTTCCGAGAAGCAACCGCGTCCGGAACCATAAAGTTGAAGGCAGAAACAATCAATTTAATCAAGACTGGAAAAATCGCGAAAGGCGACCCACTTTACACGGCAAAAATCGCTGGCGTAATGGCAGCTAAGAAAACAAGCAGCCTTATTCCTTTATGCCACCCATTGCCTTTGACGAACGTACAAGTTGACGTAAAAGTGCTAAATGAGGGCACGGTTGAGGTTTCAGCAACGGTGAAAGCGAAAGCGCAAACTGGCGTGGAAATGGAAGCGCTCGCGGCGGTTTCGATGGGTTTGTTGACTGTTTGGGACATGACAAAGCAGTATGAAAAAGACGCTGCAGGTCAATATCCTTCCACAGCGATTGAGAATATTCATGTCGTGCGCAAGTTTAAGCAGGTGTAGCCAGGCATGAGTGAAAGCTCTAAGGCGCATAAGGCTAAGGCACCTAAAACATTGAATTTCGGCATTTACATATGCAGCACTTCACGGTACAAGCTAATTGAGCAAGGCGAAGCTGCGGTTAGTGATGTTTCAGGTGCCACATTGACTGAGTTGCTTAGAAACGCTGGGCAAAACGTTCTGTTCAAAAAAATAATTGCTGATGACAAAACGATGATTTCTGACAGTGTCCAGCAAGCCCTAAACATGCCCGATTTGGACGTTGCCATCTTTTCCGGAGGCACAGGAATCACGCCAACAGATGTTACGATTGAAACGGTTTCGCCTTTCTTTGAGAAAACCCTGCCGGGTTTCGGCGAGTTTTTTAGGCGTATAAGTTTTGATCGTGTTGGCTCTGCCGCGGTTTTGTCCCGTGCCGTGGCTGGCGTGGCTAAGGGTAAAGCGTTGTTTTGTATCCCAGGTTCCCCTGATGCTGTGCATGTTGCGGTAGAAATGCTTATTTTGCCCGAATCTCCTCACATCGTTAAGCACGCACGGGAATAACGAATGAGTTTAACAGACAACTGCGGCAGACCCCTACTTAACCTGCGGATATCGATTACCCAGCGATGCAACATTCACTGTGTGTACTGCCACAGAGAAGGCGAAGTAAAACGAGCAAACCGTTCCGCAGAGAAAATGACCGTTGAAGAGATAATCCGGATAGCCAAAATAGCCATAGGCTTAGGCATTGCACGCATAAAATTAACGGGCGGAGAACCGCTCATGCGCAAAGACCTCCCAGAAATCGTCTCAGCCATAGCGTCGGTGCAGGGCTTGAAGGATTTGTCGTTAACAACTAACGGTCTTTTGCTTGGCGATATGGCTAAGGAGTTGCGTGAAGGCGGATTGAAGCGCGTGAACATTAGTTTGCCCACATTAAATGAGGAAACGTATCGCAAGTTAACAGGCGGAAAACTCCAAGACGCATTGGCAGGAGTCAAAGCAGCCATTGAAGCCGGTTTCTGCCCAGTAAAACTCAACATGGTCATCCTAAAAGACGTAAACGTGCACGATGTTCCAGACATGATAGAATACGCACGGCAAACTGGAACTGTATTGCAACTCATAGAGCTTGACCCCATAAACGTCAGCAACACATACTACTCGACGCACCACCGCAGCTTAGACGAGCAAGAAGAAATGCTTAGAGAGAAGGCTGTAACAATTGAGAAAAGACCATCCATGCATAACCGCCTAATCTATCACTTGCCAAACGTAACCGTTGAAGTCGTGCATCCAATTGAGAACAGCGACTTCTGCATGCACTGCACACGAATGCGTGTCACAAGCGACGGCAAACTAAAACCATGTTTAATGAGAAACGACAACCTAATTGATATCCTAACTCCAATACGCAAAGGCGCAAGCGACGAACAACTAAAACAGCTTTTTATTCAAGCTAATTCGCTAAGAGAGCCTTATAATAAGAGCGCTTAATTGAAGCACTAGAGAACTTTGGAATTAGAGTTCAATTATTTTTGCTTCATTCTTAGCAGTATCTAACAAGGCTAAGGTTGATTTTCCTGTCAGGTACCCGCAGAGTTCCCCTGGGTTGATAGCAAGGGTTTTTCCTTTCTTTTCGATGCTTTTGTTGTGTGAGTGCCCATGAATTACAGCATCAAAGTAGGCACTGTCTATTATTGCATTCAGCAGTTCCGTTTCGTCTCCGTGCAACAATGCGATTCTGTAATTATCCAAAGTTACTGCGGCAAATCGGTCGTGTATTGTGCAGTTGGTGGTTTCGCTGAACCGTTTCTTTAAAAGTTCGTGGTCTCCGTCATTGTTGCCGAATACGCCGATTAGTTTGCAGTTTAGTTGTTTGAATTTTGGGATAACAAAACCTGCAATGTAGTCTCCTGCGTGAAGCACCAAGCCTACTTTTTGGTCATTTAGATATTTTACTGCTTTTTCTACAAGAGGCAAATTATCATGCGTGTCCGCTATTACGCCTATCAACATGTTGTTTCACTTGTTGCTTTTCTCGCTGAGGGCAATAAAGGTTTTCTGTACCCTTTTACTTAGAAGCCAATTATTTACTGGTTTAACCATTCACTATTACAAAAAAGAACTTGATGCAATTAAAAGCTTAAAAAGTTAAACATGATAAATATATACAATCGTAGAAGTGAAAGCAGATTTTAAGCGCTAAATCTAAAAGAAGAGATACGCTGAGCATAATGGCACAAATTCTCGAAATTACTAAAGAAGGCACACTGAAGACTCAGATAATGTATAAAGCAAATTTAAGTTTCACCCAACTCCACGATTACATTCAATTCATGTTAAATAGCAATTTAATCATCCACAAAACCCGTGAAGGCAGAGAAGTTTACTTCATTACGGTAAAAGGCTTGGGTTTCCTTCAAATGTACAGTAATTTACTTCAACTGCTAAGAACGGGCAGCAGTAGCATGAAAGTTAAGATTCCTTCAAAAACTCGCGCAAAACCTAAGACTTATTCTAAAAACGTTCAAGCACCATCGGCAGTTCACTAAGGCTCTTTATAGTCTGGTCCGGACGAACATGCTCGACTTTCTCGATGCGTCTTTCAATGTATATGGCTTTCATACCAACCGCTTTTGCCCCTTCAATGTCTGCATCTAAGGTGTCGCCGACAAAAACTGTTTCAGAAGCAGAAACACCCAGCGCCTTCAAAGCGCGTTCGAAGATTTCTGGGCTAGGTTTGCGCTTGTTCACTGCTCCAGAAACCACAATCGCATCGAACAGTTTATCTAAATCATGGGTTTTGAGCAGTTTGTGCACGCATTCGGGAATTGCAAAATTGGAAATTATGCCCAGCTTATATTTCCCATGCAAAGTACGCAAAAGCTTCTCGGTATTTTCGTCTAAATAAACAAAAGTCATGAATTCCTCGCAAAACTCAGCCGTTGCAGCAGCCACAATGGGACTAGAAACATCATAGTTATAGCCTAAACTTTTCAATGTTTCAGAAACCCGAACGTTGAAGTGTGGCTCCTCTAAATTTGCATCAGCTTTAGCGTAAAGGTCGTCACGGGCTTTGATGTACGCTTTCTGGAATGTGCCAAAGGAGACGTTTACGCCGTTTTTATTTAGGTACCTGTACATTCTCATTAATGATGGGCTGTAAAACTCGTGGTTTTTCCTAATCATCAAAAGAGTATCGAACATGTCAAATAGAACTGCTTTAGTCGGCATCGGTATTTTCCTAACAGTAAGCTTTATCGAGCCTTAAAATTCTTATCGCAGTTTAAAACGCCTTTTTCACGTTTCGCCGTCTTAACTTTTTACCTCAGGAAAAAGTATAACCGAGTAGTTGGAAAGTATAAATAAAAGTAAAACCAATTGCTATTTGATGGTGAAGAATGACTAAAAGGAATGTTGGACCGAAAGGGCAGGTTGTAATTCCTAAACAAATGAGGGATGCTCTGGGATTAAAGCCAGGTGTGGAAATAATCCTTGAGCTGCGAGATCAAGAAATAATTATAAAAAAACCACAAGTTAGAGGAAACTACACTGAATACTTCATAACTACTTCTTCTCCAAAACTAAAGAAACGAATAAACATAAAAGAGTTATTAAATCAAGAAGTCGAAGAAAGAAATGCCCTACATTGATGCAAATGTTTTCATTTACCCGATATTATACGCAGAAGAACAAGAACCCAAGGTTAAGTACGCTAAACAAATATTGCTGAGCATAGAAAAAGGCGAATTATCAGCATACACATCAACACTGACGTGGGATGAAGTTGTTTGGATAACAAGGAAGGCAATGGGCAGAGATGAGGCAATAAGCCAGGGTCAAAAGTTACTTGGTTTTTTAAACTTGCAATGGATACTTGTAGACGAACATATTCTAAGCCAAGCCCAAGCTTTAATGAATAAATACAATTTGCATCCTCGCGATTCCATACATGTTGCTTCAGCTATTAGCAGAAAAATCAATTTAATCATCAGCGATGATCTGGATATCGACCAAGTTAAAGAAATTAAAAGAACTCCACTACTTTGAGTTCAAAGGATGCAAAGTTTCAGGCGTGGTAACCAGCATTTGAGGCGGTCGGAGCGCTTGTTTTCTGCGAATTTTCATTTCTGTATCGCCATGGCGAACTTCAACAGTTATGCCTAATTGCTTGCTCCAGAACGTTAAGCGCTTGAACATGTCGCGGTTCAATGCGCGAAGAGGCGTAACGTAGATTACCTGTATGCCCATGTCCTTTTGCTCTTGATTTTTCTGCTCAACCAGCCTCGAAAAGACAGGGAGCAGAACGGCTTCTGTTTTTCCAGTGCCCGTCGGCGCAATTAACAGCACATTCTTACCTTCCAGCACCGGCGGAAACGCCAAAATCTGCGGCAAAGTAGGCTCAGAAAAACCAAGCTCTGCTAATGCCTTGCGAACAGGTTTAGCGAGTAACTCGAAAACAGGGCTTGAACTTTCAATTTGCATTTTCTTGGATAAACTATCGGGCAAAAGGGTGCTTTAACTGTTTAGCTTAAATTAGACTGATTTGCCCTGAAATAAATTTGAATGTGAATTCTGTTATTCCTGTTCCTTTTTTTTATCAAATTAACAAAAAGGTTCATTCTGCTTCTCAACAAGATTAATATGACTTGAAGTCTAAGGAAGATATAACGAAGAGTTAAACTTGCAGTTAGCATAAACTTGACAAGTTATCGGTTGGTGGGGGGAAAGTTGAACTTAAAACTCTACGCAATCAAGAGGGGGAATCAAAAACTTGACAGTTGCATCCAACTGGTCGTAGTTGACTTAGACAAAGGCAAACGTTACCCATTAAACTTCGTCTGCGTTCTGCCTCAATACCTCCGCTTACTTGAAAAACGCTCCAGCAACTTTGCTAAAATTTTCGGCGGAAAAAGCCTTCCTGTAGCAAAAAACCTTTTGGTTGAAGCAAAGCACAGGGAAGAAGACCCTGACATCCAGAAGGTCATCAGTAAACGGATAAGAGCCATCGACTTGGAACAGACTGTTTAGAAAACAGAACAGCAATTAAGCAAAATTCACTTTTACAAATTACCGTTTAGATGAAGAGATAAGAAGCGAAATAAGATAGTCATGTTCAACTAGACCGAACGCTCCATTTCTTGCAGAAAACTCATCAAACTTTTTAACGCCATCAGGCTTCAAAAACGGCGACTTAATAGCAAAAGGCACAGGGTCTCTTGAATGCGTTCCGATCCTAATTGGCGTGGGATGATCAGGCGAAATTGCAATCGCATAAGGCTCCGTTAAGCCGTCGAGAATTCTGCCTAGCAGCCTCTTGTCTAAGTCCTCAATCGTTTTAACTTTTAACGCGTAATCCCTAATGTGCCCCGCTTCGTCAGGTGCCTCAACATGAACAAAAACCAAATCATTATCCTCAAGAGCTTTCAGCGCAGCATCTGCTTTGCCTTCATAGTTAGTATTATACAAACCCGTTGCTCCGGGAACGTTGATTATTTCCATTCCAGCGTAAGTGCCGATTCCCTTCACCAAATCAACCGCAGATATGACTGCAGCTTTCAAACCGTACTTTTCTCTCAACGTCGGCATGGAAGGTTTTTTGCCGCCTCCCCACGGCCAAATCAGGTTGCCTGGTCTCTTGCCTGCTTTTTCACGGGCAATGTTTACGGGGTGAGTCCGCAGAATACCTCCGGAACGATTAATTAGCTCTCTGAGCAATCGTGCTGTTTTTTCGGCTTCTGCCGACTTGGCTTTTGGTAACACCGCTGAAACATTTACTCCGATAGCGTCATGCGGTGGGGTGCATTGGATAAGCTCTGGCTTTGGGATGTTTCGCAGTATCAGAAAGTGCCTGTAGTCAAGGCCTAGATAGAATTCGATTTTGCCTAATTTTCCAAATGCTTTATTTATCGATGCTATTAATCTGCTTGATTCTTCAGTTGTTATGTGACCCGCTGAATAATCAACGATAACTCCATCTTTCTCAGTTATCAAATTACACCTGTACGCTGCATCATTTTCCCCTAGCCTTATGCCTCTGGAAGGCGCTTCAAGCGGGCCTCTGCCCGTGCAATACTTTCTTGGATCGTACCCCAGCAGTGAACATATCGCAGTTTCTGAGCCTGGGCTTAACTCGTCAGGAACTGTTTTGATGAGGCCACTTTGGCCTTTGGCTGCTATTGAATCCATGTTTGGTTTGTATGCTGCTTGAAGTGGAGTTTTGTTTCCCAATTCAGGAACAGGGTAATCAGCCATTCCATCTCCAACAACGAGTATGTACTTCATTTAATCAACTTCAAAGTAGCCTTTTGTACAATTGCACAGCCTTAAACCTGTGCTTGCTTTTTCTTTGCTTCACAAGATACTGCAACCGTATATTTATCTACCTACTTTCTTCAGAGATCCGTAAGTGGGTTAGCTTTTATGGTCTCTCAATTAAAAACTCAAAAAAATATGGGAACATAGAAAAAAGTGAGCTATTTTAGAGTTAGGAGCAAAATTTTTTCGAAGAGTTGAATTCGCACAAATATTTATCTGCAAACCTCGGCGTGGTGAGTAACGGGATAGGGTATCAATTTAGCTAGTGGATTTCTCTAGCAAAATTGGAGTAGGGCGGGGTCTATTTTTTTAGATATTGAGAGTAGATGAAAAAAAGCGAGAGTAAACATGATGTTATGGTTTTTTGCTTTTGTTTTTCTTCATGAAAGCTTCTAGTGCATTGAACGCTTCTTCTAACTCTGATATAGGCGGTAGGAAAACTATTCTCGCGTGGCCTTTGCCGTAAACAGGGTCGAAGCCTGAGCCGTTAACGATGAGCACTATTATTTTATTCATAAAATGTTTAAAGGGAATCTTTAAAATTTGGGGTTGCTTTCTGTTATGTTTTTTAGGACCTCGTCTGTGGTTCTTAGCAGTCCGATTCTTGGAAAAATGTACTTTAGGGTTGCTTCATGTTCTTCTTTGCTGTTTGCAGCCATCGCGTCTATGGCGAAGATTTGGTTGTATCCGCGTTGATATGCGTCTCTGGCGGTTGTCTCCACGCCTATGTTGGTTGAAACTCCGCAGAGGACAATGGTTTCTATTTTTCTGCGTCTTAGTTGCAAATCAAGTTCGGTTCCGTAAAAAGCACCCCACTGCCTCTTCGCTATAACTATGTCCTTGTCCGTAGGCTTTATTTCTTCCATAAACTCAGCCCAACCTGCAGGCCTAGGGCCTGAACCCCACTGAACCTGCTGATCGGTCACGGGATGCAGCATGTCTCTTCCATCGATTGATGTCACATGTACTAAGAAAACAGGCATTCCGGCGTCTCTGAACTTCGTGACAAGCTTTGAGACGTTTGCGACAACTTGGCTTGCAGTGTTAGGCTCAAGTTTTCTGTCGAGTGCAACTATGCCCTTTTGCACATCTATAACAACCAACGCTGTCTTATTCAAATCTAGTTTCAAATCAACCATGCCAAATCACTACTTTGAAGGGTACAAAACGGTTCTTATATGCATTTTTTATCTTGGTTTTCTAACAACATGACAAGATAAAAGGATTGTCAAAGAGCCAAAAAACGGTAAAAGAGCTAAATTAAACTCGTCAAAGTCTTTTATAAGATTAAAAGAGCAGCGCACCATCGCGCTTTACTTGGCACTAAATCAACTAATGTGGCTACCATTTTGTTTTTCGGAATGATTTCCTTCATGCCTTCTGTGTTTTTGCCAAAGTTTTAAGAATAGCCAGTTCAATTGTTAAATGAGTGCCAGAAATTGGAAGTTCTCCGACAAAGAATAACCACTCTGCTGAGGCAACAAACTTGGGGATCAATAGATGAAGCTATCAGAATTCTTACAGAAGAAACACGTTTAGATGGAACATTGGACCCTTTTCGGAATCCTGACGGGCTTCTGTGGAATGATTTGGCACTAACTCTCAAGGCAAACGGACTGCTTTCTGAGGCACTCACAGTTTTCCATGCTTTTCTCGATCGGTGCTACGAGCTGCAGGAAGAGCATTCTCGAAGAATTCATAAGGGTACTCCTCTTCAGTATTTGGGACTGACTTATCAAGCCTTAGGTCAATCGGAACAAGCCCGAAAATATCATATTCTTGCTTTCATTGAAGACGTTATTAACGCTCGGGAAAACCCTCCAAACACAATCGTATGTTCGCCAGCGTCGATTGTTTTAAGACGCACTTACCGTATGAGAGAAACTGAACTTCAATCAATTCAAGATTATGTTTTGGGGAGACCTCTAATAGAAATTTTACTCTATCCCGAAGATTTGTTGCTGAATTGGATGGCTGAAAATGAAAGAAACGAACAGATATTAATAGCAAGAAGCAAAGAGGAACGATTGTACAAAACTAACCTGTTTCATTTGCGTAGGCTCATTAATCTCGCGTCAACCGATGTTAGTGGAGAAGCGATGGAGTTTTTAGCATACTACCTCTTTTCATGTGTTGACGGATTTGAACCTGTTCCCCGTAGAGGTACAAGCGCCTTTCATTTTGATTTAGTTGTTAGAAATTTAACTTGTGATCATCCATTGGTCGCAGGATTGGGAGAATACATAGGCGTGGAATGTAAAAACCTGAACAAAACTGTGAGCGCACAACAAATAAATCACTTTATCCAAAAACTCCGTCTTCACAATATGAAGTGCGGAGTAATCTTTACAAAAAACGGAATAAGTGGCGTGAAGTTTAGAGGATTAGTGTTTGGGCGATTAATTCAAGCAAAGACTTGGAACAGGGATGGAATAGTGGTTTTCGATTTGACTTCAGCTGATCTTGCAGGTCTTGGAAATGGCGATAATTTGGTTTCGCTTCTGCTTAAAAAATATGAGGCCATAAGGTTCCTTTGATCTTCAGGTGGAAAGCGTCACAAGAAAAATGATAAAAATCTTATTTGGCGAGTTCAATTGTTCCTATCTTAAATATACTCGCACTTTCCTGAGAGTTTCTGCTTTCCCATCAATATTTCCAAATGAGCCCTGAACGGAACAAACTTTTTGTTGATGGATTCAGCTTTGGTCTTAAGCAGAAGAAACTTCTCGCGTCTCTCATTGATTTCGTCGTCAAGTATGCTTCTCACTTTCTGAACGTCAGCAACATCAGTGGAGGGGTCAAGTTGAATTATGTTATTTCCAAAAGAAACCGTCAAATAAGTCCCCTTTCCAAACGGTTGAACTGCAGTGGTTAGTTGGTAGCCCCCAGTTCCCGCCATGCGGTTGAATATTGCAACCCCACAAAAGGGTGTCACACACTGGCCCGAAAAGTTCCAATCCTTCACTACTGGTAGACCGAGTTTCTTAGCTATGGATTCAGTCATCACGTTAGCAAGCTCCAAACTCTCTCGGTTGAATTGGTCCACCTTAGATGTCAGGTTTTCCCACTCTTCAAATAGCATCTTGAAATGATTTTTGCGACAATCTTCAAAAAACTCGTTCTCAATGTGAATTTGTTCGTCTTCCTGAAAGATGTTTGAACCTGAAGTGTTCTTAGGTGCAATACTGGCGACAATTTCGTAGTTTATGGGTTCCTCATTTAGACCAGCCGCGAATTTTTTTGTAATTCTTCTTTCCCAAGCCAGATTTTCCCTTTTGAATTCAATGATTGGCAGATAATATTTGTCCGTTAGGTCAAGCATTGGAGTCAACACATTAACTTTGATTTGCTTGTAATGTTCAGCCTTATTTTCGCTCTGGTCTCGGTATTTTTCCGTGAATCGAGCGGCGATAAAAGCAGCAGCAATACCGACTATTGCAAGAATTATAGCTGAAATTATCTGAATGGTTGAATCAGTATTCAACGCAAACTCCAACAGCATGCGAACCACATCTTATGAATCATTATTGTATGTTATATTTAAAAGCAAAACTTACAAAAAGCGGACCCTCGTGCTCTTCAAAGAAACTAAAATCTTATTTGACTTCAAGCAGGGGTTTTACAGCTGTGATTCCTATCCAAGTCTGCCGTACTACTCCATCATGAACTCTTGGCGGAAGGTCTCCATAAGCATGAAGTAGTTCATGAATTGTGGAATCTACAAGTGGCATGAGTTCCCTGCCGGTTCCAGGGTCGAAGACGAAAAATTGGCCGTTCTTCTTTTTTACCCACCGCATTAATGTAACTATCTTAAATTCAGTAGCTTTGTCGTTTTCGCATTCTGTTAACTGTACGTACTTTGAAGATTTGTAAGATTCAACATTTTTGTCAAGCATTTCAATGTCTACTTTTTCTGGAGCTCGCAATTTAAATTCAGGTTCCGCTTCGAGAATTGCTGTTTCCCGTTTGATGTCTGTTCCGTTGATGGTACTCCCAGTCTCAACCTTCCATTTGGCAAGTAAATTCTGTCTTACCTCATTGCATTTTTGTTCTATTTTTGAAACACCAAGGTCTGAAAATTTTCTCACAGTATCTTTGACCAAGCGTTCGGCTTCTGCAGTTTCAGAATCATAGGAATTTGTTGAGATTGTTTTTCCCTCGCTTTCTCAATCAATCGTTTTAAATAAAAAGGTTGTTAGATAAGCCAGCGCTAAAACCGATTTCTGCTGGCTTTACAGAAACCTTGAAATTGCTAAGGGGTCCTTTGGTTGAACGGACGATGAGATGATCGAGGTACGATGAAGCTGAAGGCGGGGAATTTAAGCTGGAGGCTTGTGAAGTCTTTTTCCGCTATTGAGTCCAAAAAGAAGCTTTGACGAAGAGGTTTCTTCAGTATATGCTTAATAAATCGCGGTACGCCGAAGCTGAAGGCGGGGAATTTAAGCTGGAGGCTTGTGAAGTCTTTTTCCGCTATTGAGTCCGCATCTAAAAAAATTTGGTCACTATATTTTGAGGATATCGAAGTACGAAGACGCTTTAAGGGCGGATGGCATCTTTTTCCGCTACCGAGTCCATCGACTTCGAGTTTTTTCCGAATTTTGGTTTCGTTAAAAAAGGGTTCAATAAAGAAAGAGGCTGGAGAGTAGGTTCTTATTTAGTAGGGTTCTTTTTTCCCGGTCATGTATGCCCAAGCGCCGACTATCGCAACTGTTAGGCATGCACCAGCAAATCCTGAAATCAGGAAGCTTGACGCACCGCCGAGCAACGGCAAAACTGCAATCATCCATGGGATAATGAAGACTGCTGTGACTTGTGCTATAATGCCTGCTACGAAACCTAAAACAGCTATTATACCAAATATTTTCAATCTACTATTCATTCAATCACCTTTTTGTTTTTAGCATTACTTGGCGCTTCTTTTTAGTCTAACTTACATGTTTTTGTCTAAACGGTTTAGCGCTTACATCGTCTTTAACTCTTCCATTTAAAGCCTAAAGCAACTTTTTACGTGACATATAGCTGTACAGCTATACGAGCATATCTCCACCATATTAACAATGCATAAGATTGTTCTCTGCACCTCTCTCTTCAGAGGTAATCTAAATTGTCAGAAAGATTTACAAAAAAGTGGGAAAGTAAACGGGAAGATGAGCCATTCTCAAACCGCATTAAAGACGCTGTAAAACCACCAGGACCATTGAAGCCACGACTAGATTTCGCCGTCAGGCGCATCGATCTTCAAGTACAGAAGCTTGATCAAGCCACGGACCGATTCAGTCAAAGAGACAAAGCAATCTTCGCTAGAATAGTTGACGCTTATGCAAAGCATGACAGCGCACGCGCAAATGTATTCGCCAACGAGTTAGCTGAAGTTCGAAAAATGTCAAAGTTAATAATGAATGCTAAACTTGCACTTGAACAAATCACATTAAGGTTACGAACAGTATCAGAACTAGGCGACGTAGTATCAACCTTAGGCCCAGCCGTAGGAGTCCTACGTTCAGTCAAAGCGGGCTTAGTGAGCGTGTTTCCAGAAGCAGAGAGCGAACTGGGCGAAATTGGTAACATGTTAAGCGGAATCATGATCGAAGCAGGCCAAGGTTCAGGAATGACACTAAACTTTGACACAGTAAACGAGGACGCATCAAAGATTCTCACAGAAGCAGCAACAGTTGCAGAGCAGAAGATAAAGGACAAGTTCCCAGATCTGCCCCCAGGAATGACATCAACCCCAGCCTCAACAGAAAAATCAACACAGAGTTTCTAAAATAGGAGGAAAACAACAAACATGTCTAACTCCAATCTTTTTCTTTATATTGGTAAACCTATTAAAAACGAGTATGGTCGTATAATTGGTAAAGTTGCATCTTTCGCATTGACACCGAGCGGAAAATTTGACGCTGTATTCGTCGAATTTGGCGACGGTCAATTCACAAAACAGCCCATGGAAACCTTGAAATTTAATGGTGCTGAAGTCACATTCATATCAAAAATTAAAAACCAAGCAAGTATCCTTTGTGACCAGATCCCTCTCATATGGCGTAAAGATCAGGCTCTAAAAGATCTAAATGAAAAAAGAAAAATCGCACCAGACCTCTCTCAGGAACTTCACAATAGTTTCACTAGCGTTTTAACTCAACTAAAGAAGGACGCCCAAATTATTGTCGACGAAGCTGCAATAGAAATTGAACGATGCCATGAAGAAATATCATCGCTCAGCTATGCCATTGCTAACCTTGAAATCGAACACGAAATAGGCAAAGTGGACGAAGAAAACTACAAGAACGCTTTCGCACTTCTGCAAGAAACACTGAAACGTGCCACTATAGAAAAAACTGATTTCGAGCTGACAAAAAGCAAAGTCTCAAGCGTACTGCTAGGCGATTCGCAAGAAACCACACAGAGAACGAAAACTTACGCTGAACAAGTAACTGTTGCCCAGAAACTGCCTGAGCCTCCAGTGGTTGTATACGTTAAAGAGATCGGTAAAGCTGGCCTATAATAATTAGCCAAACAAGAGTGAAAATATCGTTCTGTGGAGGGAGGGATAAGACATCAAAAGTCTAAGCCTAATTAATCAAACCCCTCCACCTGTACGTGAAATCGCAAACAAATCTATTACTTCTCTTAGGGTTCAGCAAAATAAGCTGGAGCAAGCGAGTTTTCGATTAAAAGAAAGAGACCGCATACTTTTTGAAACCTGCATGAGTGCGTTGAAAAAGAATAATAGGGAAAAGGCTGCGATTTGCGCTACTGAGCTTGCTGAAGTCCGAAAGCTTGTAAAGTTTCTATATAATGTTCAGTTAGCTATTGAACGTGTGATTCTTCGGCTTGAAACGATAAAAGAGCTTGGTGACATTGTTTCTGATTTGAAACCTGCCTTGCGGTTGCTTCAAAATGTTTCTCAAGAGCTATTCCAGGTCTTACCTGATGTTAGCTCAGAGCTCGATAACGTTAATTACACTATCCAAGAGACGCTTCATGCAACAAAGATATCTACTGACGAAAATTTGATTCCGGTCGGCAAGAAGACTGAAGGCGGCGAAGAAATACTAAAAGAAGTTACAGGCTTCATGCAGCAAAAAATAGCTGAAACTCTTCCAGAGCCACCTGCAGGTTCACCGGTGAAAGAGAAGACGCCGATTAAGGAGCTTGTTGCTCTCACCGCTAGCTCTTCACAGGTGTTTGGGCATAAAGCTTCTGAAGAAACTGGAATGGAATCATCAAAGACTTTATTCTCTTACAAGAAGTCTGAAATTAAAGAGTTCTCATTGAAGGTTGAGAAGCCTTGCTTGGAAGATGTGCTTCTCGAATATGTCCGCAAGACTAATGGTGAAGTAGATTTAAGTCGCTGTTCAAGTGAACTGCAAACTTCCAATGAAGAAATTGAGCGTGCCCTTGAAAGTTTGGGAACAAAGGGCAAGATAAAAATTGAGTTAAAATCGCCTGAATAGGAGAAGAAAAAAATGAGCGCCTCAAATGAACTAGAGAAAGCAGCGACAGGGTACGCTTTAGATGCTGTACGCTTAGATAAGCAAGGACAAAAAGGCAGAGCCATAACTCTCTATCAAAAAGCAATCGAGAGTCTCTTGCAACTTGTGCAGCTTTACCCCGAATACGGTTTGAATAAAGTTTACGTTCAACGAGCAATCGCTTACCAAGAAAGAATCAAAGCTTTGCAAGGAGCTGTTTCATCGGTTGAAATGAATGAAGCAAGCAACAATGATGCTGAAGGTGGAGGAGCAACCATGGAAGGCGGCGGAAACGGAAAACCAAACAATGAAGAACTCGTAATCACCGAGAAACCAAAAGTAAGTTGGGATGAAGTCATAGGATTAGAAACTGCCAAAAAAGCAGTGAAAGAAGCCATTGTTTATCCAGTTCAAAGGCCTGATTTGTTCCCGTTAGGCTGGCCACGCGGCATACTGTTTTTTGGTCCACCTGGCTGCGGTAAAACTTTGTTGGCGGCAGCGGTTGCAACGGAGATCGATGCTAATTTCTACTCTATTGATGCTGCATCTATTATGTCAAAGTGGCTTGGGGAAGCTGAGCAGAATGTCGCTAAATTGTTCGGTTCAGCTCGCAAATCCTCAAACGAGGGTAAACCAGCCATCGTGTTTGTTGACGAATTAGACTCGCTGATGGGAGCGCATTCCAATGAGGTCGGCGGAGAAATACGCGTCCGCAACCAGTTCCTAAAGGAAATGGACGGCATTGTTGACAAGGGCAAGACTCTTCACGTTTACGTTATTGGCGCTACGAATAAGCCTTGGGATTTGGATTGGGCGTTTATTAGGCGCTTCCAGAAAAGAATTCTTGTTCCATTAGCGGATAATTCCACTAGATTGAGCATGCTTAAGCTTTACTCGAGCAATCTGCAGATAGACACAGATGTGGACTTGCAGGAGTTAGCTCGGCTTTCTGAGGGCTTCTCAGGAAGCGATATACGTGATGTTTGCCAATCTGCCCAGCTAAAACTTATCGGAGAATTCTTTGAGTCAGGCAAAGCAATGGATAAAGAGGCTAAGCCGAGAGCTTTAACGATGGCTGATTTCCGCCAAATCTTGGAAGAACGTAAACCAAGCGTTTCCTTAGATATGTTGTCGATGTATAACAGATGGTTCGAGGCTTTCAAAGCCTTGTAACCTGGAGAGCAAAAAACAAAAGCCAAAACAATGGGTTGGGTGGAAAGGTTTGGAGAAATTATATTTTTGCTCGCTCTCCCTTCTCCCCCTCAAACTGTCTCCAAACCCCACAACCCAATAAAGTTTCTATGCATATTTAGGCTATCCTCCCGACTTTTGTGTGTGCTCAAGCCTATCCTCCGGTCTACCAGGTGATCCTAATACAGTAGTTCCGCAAGTAACTTTTCTTGCTTGATTTGACGGCACTGTAGAGTGATTTTAAATCTGGGAGGCATGCACAAGCACCAATCAGGTGACCCAGATGAAACCAATAGCCCAGACAT
>Ga0208038_1000393_pt1 | contig 38212 bp, 39 predicted proteins | sample June2015DPH_16_1_FD_184714 | JGI IMG/M metagenome (GOLD analysis project Ga0208038, IMG submission 184714) | Peatland microbial communities from SPRUCE experiment site at the Marcell Experimental Forest, Minnesota, USA - June2015DPH_16_100... | ecosystem: Environmental > Terrestrial > Soil >...
TCAGCGTGCTGGGCGTTAATGAAGCCTTCTGCCATCTGCGATCGTGCTGCGTTATGCGTGCAGAGGAACAGTATTTTTTTCTTGACCGTCATCTTGGCATCCTCAGCCGGCGCTTGCGCCTAAGGTCGCGAGCAATCCTAACCCGCAATTGACAGTATCCGTGACTAGCCGCCCCCTAGGGAAGGGGCGAAAATGCTGACAAGTCCAAGGCATCTGCGCTCAGCCTTTTTCGAGGGCTTTCGCAAATTCCTCAGCATTGCGCAGGTCCTGTTCGTTTGGCCGCCCTCGCGCGATCCCGCCGACGAGTTTCATCAGCCCGTACGTATCAAACCCCTGGCAGGAGAACTCTCCGACGACGGTCAGTCCCTTCTCCTCCAACTTACCCTTTAAGGCACGGTGGTGCGACCCCTGACGCGATGCGCCCCTCGTTGAGAAAACAAACGCTTTCTTGTCAAGCCCGGGGAGCGTTTCAACCCAGCTGAGCAAGCGCTGATAGTGCTTTCCAAAGGCGATTCCTGAACCAAACCCGATGAGGTCACACTCAGCGAGCGCCTCGACGTTCACGTCATCAGGGCGGCGAACCTCTGCGTCGAGGACTGCTGCCATCGCATCGGCGATCTTCTTCGTGTTTCCGTGGTGCTGTGACACGCATACGATGAGCGTTTTCATGGGATCACCTCTACCAGTGATAAAGTTTCACCATTACGTTTCGTTTGTGACCTACACCTGGCACGATAAAAGAGCATTGCCCGCCGCAATGCTGAGCACCAGCAGAGAGACGCTGATCAGAGTAATGGCTACCAGACTCCACTTCATAGATAACATGTTTCCAGCGTCATTGAACTACTTTCCGCTGCCAGCGCCGGGCACCTCTGACACCCGGTGTTGCGATACCGAGCATAAAAAAAAGCAGCCTCCAAGTTTCGTCGACGCCCCACGTCACCTCTTCACTTCTGCGCGCTGAGTAACGACGGCTTTAGCCTACGAAATCTAATACTCATTTTGATCTGACGAATAGCATACGGGCTTCTTCACGCGAGCCTCTTGATCACGTCCGTTACCGAGACGGCGTTAGCAAAGAAGTCATTCCACGCATCCTCTTTCGGATAGTTCCTGACGGTGTACGCGGTCGGGCTGATGTTAGGCATCTCGTCCCAAGCAAACGGGCTCGCTATGGGAAGCCCCGGCTCAGATCGGGCGGCGTAGGGTGCCACGGAAGTCTGCATAGCGGATATCCGGTTGACGTCGATGAAAATTCGGCCCCTTCTTTTCTCCTTGCCGAGTTCCGTAGTCAGTGCTTCGTCACTTCTTGCGAGGGTTTGCGCTATTTTTAAGGCGAATTCCCTCACGCCATGGTTGTCAAGCTCCCGCGTGATGGGCACCGCGATGTGGTACCCCCTGCCCCCGGTGGTCATCACGTAAGGCTTAAACTCCAACGCTTCAAGAAAGCGCTTCAGTTTGAGTGCGGCTGACCGAAGCGACGGTAAATCAGGCTGCGACGGGTCCAGATCAAATATCATCTTGTCGGGAATTTCCGGCCTGTCAGCTCTCGATGCCATAATGTGGGGAACGATGACCTGATTGCCGAGGTACACGATACCTGCTTCATCCTTAACGATCGCATAGCAGGTCGTAGTGCCTTTATGCGAGAGACATTTGCTCTCAAGCCAGTAAGGAAAATAGTCGGGCATATTTTTTTGGAAGAATTTCTCGCCGCGTACCCCCTCAGGAAACCTAAACATGGAGATGAGCCGACCCTCTATGTGGGGCAGCATCAGCGGTGCGATGTCTCGATAGTATTCGACGAGCGCAGCTTTCGGGATCCCCGTATCAAGCTCCTTTTGGGGGTTCGTCACGTGGATTCGGTGTCCGCCCACGTCTATTTCGTCGCTCAGGCGATGCTCCTCTTCTTTCCTCACGATTATCCAGTCGTTATCGAGGCGTGTGAATGCGTAGGCCCCGTTCAGTTTGTCACCTTTCAGGTAGATTACAAAATGGCCCTTTTCCAACGCCTCGTCAAGAGGCTGGACCTTTCCGTCTTTTATCGTGACGTTGACAAATCTTCCCTTGTCCCATACTTCGACTGTCCCTGCCCCGTATTCGCCTTCGGGTATCTCGCCTGAAAAGTCGGCGTAGGCAATGGGATGATCCTCAGTCCTGATTGCGAGCCTTTTATCCCGTGGGTCGTCTGACAGCCCCTTGGGCACCGCCCAGCTCTTAAGAACCCCGTCGTGCTCAAGCCGAAAATCAAAATGTATCCGCCTGGCGTTATGCTTCTGTATCACATACACCGACTGTTCGCTTTTCAGTTCGCCGGGCTCAGGCTCGCCCGTCTTCGCAAAGTCCCGTTTCTTCCTGTACTCGTCAAGCAAGACTCTGCACCTGGTCTATCGTGCACTCGTCGGCAGGCTTGTCGTCCCGCATCCTTACGAAAACTGGCGCCCTCAGTCGGTTGTCTTTCGTGTACTGCAGATACCTGACTTCGCACACCTTATCGGGGACAACGGGCTGCACATCCTTCGGGAGGGCGACGTCGCTGCGTGCGCGAACGAGCTCCTTCGCAAGTTCACCTAGGAGTGACTCGCTAAAACCCGTGCCCACCTGGCCGACGTAGGTAAGCCCCCCTGTGTCGTATAACCCGAGCGCCAGCGACGCTATCGTCCTTGTCTTCGTGACGTAGCCGACGATCACGCAATCGACGGTTTTCTCATCCTTGATTTTGAGCCAGGCGTGCGACCGTCCGGTAACATAGACGCTTTCCTTTTTCTTTGCTATGACCCCTTCCAGATGCCGCGCGGTTATCACGTCCCAGAGTCGCTCGCCGTCGGCAGTGCTAGGCATTGTCTGCAAGTTTCTCCCCTCTTCGACGACGTCTGCAAGCATTCGTTTTCTCGTTGACAGCGGTAGCGTTTCTAGGTTCCTGCCTTCCAGTTCGAGTATATCAAACGCGACGTAGGTGGGCGGCCGACGGTGGTGCTTTCGTCGCTGCAGCAGCGAGAACGACGGGTTCCCCTTTTCATCATAGATCACGATCTCGCCATCGAGCACGCAATCAGCCTTGATCAGATCGCCAAAGGCAAGTTCGGGAAACTCACGGGTGATGTCCCTGTTGTTTCGCGATGTGAAGCGAAGCGTTCCTGCCTTTTTTTCGCAGAGGGCCCTGTAGCCGTCCAACTTCGGCTCAAAGATATACTCAGTAGACTTAAGAGTCTCTTTTGTGCCCGTGGCGGCGAGCATCATTTCAGGCTTGCCTTTAGTGCTTCAACGAGGTTCTCTTCTGTGGTCCGGCTATATTCAGGCTTGTGAATCGAAATCGTTTCGCCGCGTGCTTTTCTCTCGACGAGCGCCTTGAGCTCTTCCTCGAACGTATCGTGAAATCTGGTGATGTCAAACTCACCGACCGTAATCTGGCTTATCAACTGTCTCGCGAGGTCCATCTCGACCTGAGAGAGTTCCGGTGGCTCATCAAGGCCATCGACCTGCATTATGTCCCGTATCTCATAATCATAGTTCAGCGTCGTCAACAGCAGCCCCTGCCTGTACCCTTCGATCGCACAGACGTGTTCCTTTTCCCGCATGACAAACCTGCCGATCGCGGTCTTAGCGGTCTGGTGGAGCACTTCTCTGAACAGGAAATACGTCTTATCCTTTGGTCGTTCCGGGCCCGCGTAGTAATGGGAGTTGAAAAAGATCGGGTCGACTTGATGGGAATGAACAAACTCGACAATCTCTATCCACGTGGATTTTTCGGGCCTGATGGAGTGAAGCTCTTCATCACTGATGGCGACGTACTCGTCCGGGGAGACTTCAATCCCCCTCACGATCTCGTCCTGTGACACCTCCTCTGTGCACGCGTCGCACCATTTCTTGTAACGAATCGGAGAGAGCTTGTCCTTGTGCAAGAGGCGTATTTTGAGGGGCTTCTGTTCGACCGCTGAGTAGAGTTTTACGGGAATGTTCACCAGTCCAAACGCGATTGATCCTTTCCACAGTGATTTCATTTTGATGCACCGATTTTTAACGATAAGCGAATCTGCTTGTCATCTTCTTTTAAGTAACGCTCGCTTTCTGAGCCGACGTGTCCGCGTGCCGCTCGAGATGGTTATAAAATACTTCGTGTCAAGTCAAATAGCCAGCCTTTGTTAGTCTTTTTCTTCGCATAAGTGACCTGGCGATAGTCGTAAGCTTTTTCAAACTGTGCGGAGTCCAGTGCTATAGGTGCGCTATTATGCCAACCCCTCTTGACGTCGCGGGAACGATAACACAGAAGGTGGCCCTGATGATCCTTGTCGTCGTCGTTCCCGGGCTCGTACTGGCGTTCACGCCACTCAGGGTGATTGGGTACGTCCTCTTGGCCATAGGCGCCGCCATTTACGTTTTCGCGAGCATCCGCACCTCGGTGCGGCAGCTCAGGTAACGTCACACGTCGAGCTTTACGAACGGGAGTTCACAGGCTCCCCCGCTTACGCTATTTTCAGCGCTCAAAGACCCAACTCGCGATGTCATGCCGCCGTGGCTTCTGTCATTTCAAACCGCCTCAAGAACATCTCGCCACGCTACCCCCCGTGTGGTAGGACAGACAAGATCCCGACGTACGCACACGTCAATGTCAAGATGGCGCCATAAAAAATGAGCAACGTTTTTGAGCGCATTAATGTGCTTGGTCTCGGTACTTCTATGCCGGCCTCGTGCCGAGCAGTCCTCATACTAAAAAACTCGTCGCTTATGTTGAGCTTATTTTCGACAATCTCGTTGCACAATGCCTTATACGTCTTTTTTTGCCGCAGAAAATATGCGTCTAGATACCAAAAAACGAGCAAAGCGACAACAGCAATAAGCGCTTGATATCGGGTGCCGTTCAGCAACAGAATTATGCCGAACACAGCCACGGTCCATCCCTTGATAATGAATGAATTAGTGGCCATGCGGTTTATGATATGTTGAATAGTCCCGATCACTTCCAGTTCATATGAGGAAAAGTTCCACGCGCGCTGCATCTGATATCACGTTTTTAGCACAGGAAATGACGTAACACGTAAAACGTAACCGTCAGAAGTTAAGGTTTCCGCTTAAATGCGTTGAATAATGCGCAAGGACGTTCAGCTCGTAAATTAACTGATGGCGAGAGAGCGTACTTCTGATTCTCAACCATGTACACGGTATACCTAAAAAAGCCACGCTTGCCGCGGCGCTATAACAGTGCGAAATGTCAGCCCCACGACTCTTCTTGCGAGAACGCCAGCTAGGACGCTTACAGTTCAGGAGATCACGTGGCGATTGCAGCGTGCGTAAGAAAAACTATGCATAAACGACTGCGCATATTTCCCGAAATGGGCTCTACTGAAATCGGTTCGTATGCGCGTCTAGGTGACGGTGATTTTGATCGCGAGGCTGAATGCCTCGCAGGACTGGGTGATGCTGGGGTAGTAGGTGCGGAAGTAGCAGGTGCCGGGCGGCTCACACGTACGGGTAGTGTACTATCCAGAGCGGGCACGTCGCGATGGCATTACATAGCGAAGGACTGCCAGGTTCCCCACCCCCCATTGTTATAAGTCTTCTGCCAGAGGCCGTTGTCGCGGCCGCGGACAAAGACGTCGATTATTTTACTACCCGGGGCTGTGGCTGCCGCTGGTGACGCCGTCAGGTATCCGCCGAGGTTTTCCCAGCTGGACCACGTGCTGCCGCTATATGATTTATGATACAGGGCGCCGTTCATACCTTGTACCAAGAGGTCGAGACGACCTGAGCCCCAAGAGGAGGCCGCTGGTCCTGTACCGGCAGGAATCTGTCCGCCGAGAGAGGTCCAGTTGGACCAGCTTCCAGCATTAGGCCAATAGCGCTGATATACGGCGCCGTCGCTGCCGCGGACAAAGACGTTTACCCGACCAGAACCCGGTGACGCCGCAGCGGGTGACGACGTCAGGTATCCGCCGAGGTTTTCCCAGCCGGACTGCTTCCCGTTGACTACCGACATGTGATAGAGGTTGTTGTCAGTGCCGGTGACAAACCAGCCGGTCCAAGCTGATCCCCAGTTGCATGCGGCAGGACCGGTGCCTGCGAGGAGCTGCCCGCCGATCCTGTACCAGCTGGACCAAGAGGTCCCCCCATTCGCGGTAGTCTTCTCATAGAGAGCGCCGTCGGTGCCGCGGACAAAGACGTTTACCTGACCAGTACCCGGTGACGTCGCGGCGGGTGACGAAGTCAGAACCCCGCCAAGGGACGTCGACGCCGACCACGCTGTGCCATCCCAGTGCTTCCACCAGAGGGCGCCATCCGTACCTTTTACAAAGACGTCGAGGCTGTTTGGACCCTGCGCGCATACGGCGGGAGCCGGAGCTGGCGTGCTGCTGCCCTCAAGCGCATCGATTGTAGACTTCAGCGTCTGAACGTTCGTCGGATATAGCATCGTTAGGGCGACATTGCCTGCCGGGTCGATCACGTAGAGGGTCGGCGTTTCCGTGACTTGGTACGCCGGACCTACGCTGCTTCCCCCGCTTCCGACGGGCCACGGTACCCCCGTCTCCTGGACAAACTGCTGAATGTATGCATTACTCACACCACTGACTTCCACGCCTAGGAACTGAACCTTCGTGTCGTTCTTGTAATAGGTGTTGTACAGGGGCACAAGGCTAGTCTTGGCGTCGCTTATACAATAGCCGCAAGCGTATCCAAAAAACTCAATGACGACGACCTTTCCCCGGTAGTCACTTAGCGTGTGGATGTTGCCCGCAAGATCCGTCAACTGAAAATTTGGAGCCGGATTTCCGTTCTGCAGAAGTGCAAGAGCCGGTACTGTCGTAGACGCGATCAGCAGCACGGTGATCGCGATCAATAGCATTATTCGCTTTGCCGCCATGGTGTCTCCTGGTCAAACTAGTAAAGCTAAAGCTCGTACCGCGTAAGAAAGAGCAGAGGTTATAAGCGTTACTATCTACGCACAAGAGAGCCCTCGCGAGAATCGCAACCGATTCTGCACAAAAAAGCACACGCGTGACGTCCGCCGCAACGACGCCACTCAGCGCGTGGGCTGGCTAGGGAGGGGGCTGCGCGGACGGCGCCTTCTCAACCGTGGTCTGACCGATGAGTCGCTAGCCCCCACGAATGAGGTCAGCATCGACGACATCGCCGACATCGTGTGCGTTCATCACCTTTATCATGTCGGACGGTGTTGATGCCAATGGCGCCCAGCCGTATGATAATATCCCCCGGCTGAATCCCTGAGAAGGCAGATTGGCTGTTGTGCATCACCGCGGTCACCAACACGCCACGTTCGACGGGAAGCTTATAATATGCCACTATTTTCAGATTGAGACCGACCGCGCTGATGTCGATCCATGTCGATCCATGGATGCACGATTTCTCCCCGCTCTATGAGCTATTTGGCAACCCTCATCGCTGGCTCTAATTCGGCACGCTTGTACCGCGTAGCCGTTTCTTAACAGAACTGCTATTTCATACGATCGTCGAAATCGATGCGCGGCTATTAGCCGCATGCGTCCAACGAGCCAACAACAACGAAACGGTTAAGGCCGCAAGACTCCAACTAGTGTGCGGAGCGGTTCCGGTTTATACGCAACCAGGTGCCGCTCCAACTACGACACTTCTTTTCGGGCTCTATCTTTGTGGCTCTATCGTCACACGCTGATGCAGCCCGCGGTCCTTCGCCCACACCCCCGTCACAGATTCGCAGCGATGGGGGGAATATTATCGGCCCAGGCGGACGCATATCTAAGGCAGCAACGATTCACACAAACGAGCCCAAGGGCACAACTTCACCCTACAGAATGAATATTAAGTGCAGCACGCGAATTACACGGTGAACGCCGATCATACGACGTAGCCATGGTCGCGCCATAGTGAATGGCTCGCTGTGCGGACGATTTTGAGAACAGGCAGATTAGCAGCGCAAACCAATAAAAAAGCTTGGAGGTTGGCGCTGCTGCCTCTGCTGCGTTCACGCCTAGCGGGCTCGCACAGACCGCCCAGAGCAAGCTCGCTATGGCATATGCCTACCGGCAAACGTAATGACACGCGATAAACGCGAAGGCTACGCCGTACACACTCCCGTACGGAAAGCTCCAGCTCGACACGATGACGCTCACTGAGGGGGACACCAGCAGCTCAGACGCCGTCCGTACTGCCGGCGGTTCGTTCTCGGTGCCGTGTGGCTCATACGCCCTAGTATCGTACTACCCAGAGCGGGCACGTGGTGATAAACGTTACATAGTGCCGATGGACTTCCAGGCGTACCACCCGTTGTTATAAGCCTTCTGCCAGAGGCCGTTGTCGCCGCCGCGAACAAAGACGTCGATCACACCGTTTGCCGGTGACGTCGCGGCGGGAGACGACGTCAGGTATCCGCCGAGGTTTACCCAGCCAGTACTGCCTGTCCACTGATAAAGGGCGTGGCTAGTGCCGGTGACAAAGACGCCGGTCTGGGCTGATCCCCAGTTGTATGCGGCAGGACCGGTGCCGGCGAGGAGCTGCCCGCCTATCTTTGACCAGGCCCATTGGCCTCCCGCATAAGTGTCCTTGTAGAGGGCGCCGTCGCTGCCGCGCACGAAGACGGCGATCACACCGTTTGCCGGTGACGTCGCAGCGGGAGACGACGTCAGGTATCCGCCGAGGTTTACCCAACCAGTACTGCCTGTCCACTGATAAAGGGCGTGGTTAGTGCCGGTGACAAAGACGCCGGTCTGGGCTGATCCCCAGTTGTATGCGGCAGGACCGGTGCCGGCGAGGAGCTGCCCGCCAATCTTTTTCCAGGAGCCCCAGACGCCTCCCGAGAACTGCCTAGAGTAGAGGGCGCCGTCGCTGCCGCGCACGAAGACGGCGATCACACCGTTTGCCGGTGACGTCGCAGCGGGAGACGAAGTCAGATACCCGCCGAGGTATTCCCAGCAGGACCAGCCCGCCGTGCTATCCCAGTGCTTGTTCCAGAGGGCATGGTACGTGCCTTGTGCAAAGACGTCGAGGCTGTTTGCGTTCTGCGCGCACACAGCAGGCGCTGGAGAGGGGTTCATGAGCGGTTGACCGTCAAGCGTCGTAAAGAGCACGTCTCCACGACTTTTCAGATGATCGATATACTGCTGGAATAGTGCTATTCGGGCTGGATCGACCGCGCTATTAGGATTTTCGAATTCCCAGAAGTGGTACGCCACAACAACGCTTTCGCCGGCCGTCGCGCTGTTCAGTGCGGCGTCGGTCTGCGCTGTGAGACTCGACATGCCTGTTTTCCACGCCGTGTCGTTGGCCCAGCCAATACCGAACGACGCCGACGCCTGCACCATGATGCCGTCCAAGACCGCATTATTGACGTTGAAGTCTCCCGGCCCCGTGCTGTAGAGCGTGAATCCGAGCGCTGTGGCCGCCTTCAACGTATTTTGGTCTCCCGCGTCAAAAGGCGGGATAAAGGTCGTTGGTGCTACGCCGAGCGCCTGTATCATATCGTCCCGTCCCTGTGTGATTGCGTTGTATTGATCTGCGTATGATCTCCCGATGAACTCGCTAGGGCGCGCCGCACCCACGAGTTGCGCCCCCAAGCCTGGGATCTCACCGACCTCATAGTAAGGCCCTGCTGGGCCCACGACCTGCGGCACGCCTGCCCCCACAGTCGACGCGGAACAGCTAGGGGGGCCGTCTTGCGTGTAATCATAGTGATTATAGCCGTGTTGGGCGAACTCAAAAAGCGGGTTGTTCACTATCGACAGCAAGTAATTGAGGACCGGCGCAAACTGGGGCTGGAGCAGCTCGTTTCCTGTGCCGCACGGGTTCGGGTGCGGGATGATCGCAAGTGTCACCGGCACGTTCTCCTCAATGTGAACTTGATCAACAGCCTCTAATGCGCTCAGATTCCCGAAGCCGACATCATCGTCTCGAAAAACGACGTACTTCTTCGCAGTAATTGATGAAGTCACGCCCGCGGCAGTGACCGGCGCATTGACACTGGCGGCGGTAAGTGTGGAACTGTTAATGAAACCGGAGCTTGTCTGCGCTGTTGCAGAGACGTTCACGAGCCCGGTGAATAGCATCGTTAGAAGGAGGAGCGCTATAAGCATAGAAGAAAGTCTACATGGATTCATGATAACTGCCCAAGCGTTTACGACGCTGAGGATGCAGGACGAAAGCGTAAGGCTTTCGATTTGATCCCTAACGAGACAAAACGGTTACACGCACACCGTTTTCGGGGCACGCAGAACATGGAGGGCATCGTTGCACGAAAGCACGTGGGACCACACGTGATATGGCGCGCAAGTTCGGCCCTTTGCTTCACCTTCCTTACGAAAAACTCAACGTAAAGCGCAACATATGGGTAGCAGATCGTAATGTTGCTGTGCCTTTCGTGTATGCACTTCTACCGGCTCTGCCCCGTGCCCGAAAAAATGGAGCCTAAGCGGCAGTTTGCCAGTCACCCATCGTACCGTCCAGAGGGTTGTGCTCAGTTTGAACCAGTGAAGTTCAAGCGGGACAACGATAGCGCGCTTCATAAGCAGCCAAAAAAAGCCACGTAACGACGATATGATCCATCATTCTTCGGGAGTCTTTCTCGACAAAGCAAAATGGGCATCAGCTGGACGCCTTATCCCTTCCCTGCCCAGCTCCGAGCAATCGCCACGTCGACATCGAGCGGGACATTGCGCAGAAACTCAGCCCCCGCCCCTCGCATGTGGTAGGCGACGGTCTCAGCGACCTCGGCAGCGCGTACCTGTGACGCTTCGACCAGCACCTCGTCGTGCACACAGCAGACGATTTTAGCCCTCGTAGGGCCTAATGCGTCGTGGAGAGAGGTCACCGCCCGTTTCATAATATCCGCAGCAGTTCCCTGAACTCGGGTGTTTAACAGTTCAGTCAGCTTTGGGTCTTGGCCGTCCTCCCACCTGCGTATCCTCCCGCTCAGGGTCCGGATCGAGATCAGCGGTGTGGTGCTCACGCTGCGGTGGAACGCCCGCACGCCTGAGTACGCATCAAAGAAACGCCGGCGAAACTCGATCGCATCTTCGAGGGTAAAGTGCACCCCATAGATGTAATTCGCATATCGCCGTAAGCTCCGTGCGCCCATCCCGTAGATGAGGCCGATGTTCAGCACCTTTGCGATAAGGCGCTCGTCCTTCGTCACTTGGTCAAGGGGCGTATCGAGCACGAGCGACGCGGTCAACCGATGCAAGTCCTCCCCTCGTTGGAACGCCCGCGTCATGGTCTCGTCACCGCTGATGTCGGCAACGACCCGCAGCTCAAATTGCGCGTAGTCGGCGATCACGAGGCGATGATCACGTGCCGCAACGAAGCACCCCCTCACCGCATCATCCCTCGGAATTTGCTGCAGGTTGGGATTGCGGCACGCGAATCTCCCATTCACCGTGCCGACCTGAAGAAAGGTGGGATGTATCCTCCCCGTCAACGGATGGACGTGCCGGGGGAGGGCATCCAAAAAGCCGTTTTTGAGCTTTAAGACGTGCTTATAGCGAATATAGCGGGGTATTGCGGGATGGAGCTGCTCATACTTACGCAACTCGTCCTCTCGCACGTTTCTGACGGGAACGCCTGCGCTTCTGAAGGCGTGCTTCACCTGCTGGGGGCTGCCGAGATTGATGGCGGCGACGTCACCGAGGGTACGCTGTCCCGACGTCGTCAGCTCACGACACACCTCGTACGCGAGGTCCTCCTCCAACCCGTTATAGGTGTCCTGCAACGTCCGCCACTGCCCCATGTCCATGAGCATGCCGTTGCGCTCCATTGCCGCAACCGCGGGAAGGCAGTTGCATTCTAAGCGCATGCAGTCGGCGAGGCCTGCACTCTCGATACGCTCCGATAACGTCGCATGGAGGCTCAAGACCACGCCGACCGTTTGCCCCGCACATCGAAGTTGCCGCTCGGTGAGGGCACCAGCTCGAAAACTGCCGCACGTTTCTGGCGTGTGCTCGTCAAGATACGCTCTTGCTACGGTTTTCAGATCGTGTCTTGCCTCCAATCCGCCCTTAAGCAGTTGCGAGGCAAGCATCGTGTCGAAATAGGGGCTTGAGAGGTCGTATCCAGCCTGATAGAGGAACTTGAGGGCGAGCTTTCCGTTATGCATTACCTTGACTGCCGGTGTCGTGAAGAGGTCGTGCAGCTTCGCCAACCCCTCTTGAGGCACCTGAGCACAATCAATAACGGCAGGAGGATGGCCGTGTATGGCCAATTGGAGCGTCCGTATCCGATCAACAAAGGTGTCGGGACCCGTGGTTCCGAGAGCTAAAGCTATAACCGACGAAGGTGCGATACGCTCAATGAGGGCGGTAAGATGGTCTTCAGTGGCGATGTATTCGTATTGCGGAGAAACGCTTCGCTGGGTCATCTCTGTACCTCACTCCGCACGTTCAATACGTATACGCCCTCCGAACCCCGCCGTTGCACTTACTGCATTGCTTCTTTGACAAATCTCGCGTGTATCTTCGAACGATGCCCTAAACGGTGGGGTAAACGCGAGGGTACTCAGTCTCTTTCTTGAAAACTGTATGTTTTGTCCAAAAGAAGGATGAAAGTATTAGTCGCGCACCACGAACGCAAGGAAGAGTACGCAAACTACACAACAAACTTTGGCGCTTCTGCGCGAGGAATCACAGCACTGCTTACGGCCGCTTGCTTCTTGATTTATCAAGTAAAACTGATAATCATCAAGATAAATTGATATAGGATAAGGTACACTTAACCGATGGGATCTAGAGGCGGCTTCGACAACGGTATGGCGGACGGTTGTGTCCCCGTCGTGGGGTTGACGCGGTTGATGTCAAAATCAAGCTTCGAGCGGATCCATCACTCCTCCCGGTGCATGCTCGCACGAATGAGCGCCGATTTCACGAGGTGGTGATACTTCCGTCTGCCTATCACCGGCTCGTGCCCCGTACCGCAGGACACTGTGGCCGTCCGTGTACTCGAATTCGCCTCAAGATTCGTTCTTGTCGTCTTTGGGGCATTAGCATGAACATAACACAAAAAAAAGTGGCGTGCGTCGTGATCTGCGCTGTTGTCCTCGCTACGTTGGGGGCCGGGTGCACACAGTCGTCAAACCAATCGGGCGGCATCGCGGTTACCGATGATGCCGGAAGAAACGTCACCATCGCTCAAACACCTAATCGTATTGTTTCACTCGCTCCTTCCATTACGGAAGACTTGTTCGCCCTCGGACTGGGCAACAAGGTGGTTGGCGTCGACAGCTATAGCGACTATCCACCAGCAGCTCTCAATATCACAACAGTAGGCGGATTCAGCACGCCTAGCGTTGAGAAGATCGTTTCCGTCAAGCCTGATATGGTCTTTGCAAGTAACCTGAGCGCGTCCGTGATCCCGACGCTTGCTGCTGATGGGATACCAACGGTCGTCCTCAACCCAACAAGCCTAAACGGCATACTGAACGACCTCTCATTGATCGGCACCGTGACTGGTAGTACTGGAAACAGCAGTGGACTTGTTGCGAATTTGACGCAAAGAATGGTGAACGTGGAAAACCTCCCTATTGCTTCACACCCGAGCGTGCTCTATCTCGTCTACTGGAACCCAGCATATACGGCGGGCAACGACACCTTTGAGAATAGTATTATCACTACTGCAGGGGGCGTAAACCTCGCGGCGGAGGCAAACCTAACTGGGTATCCTACCATGAGCAAGGAATCGATAATTGCTCTCAACCCTCAGATAATTATCTGCAACGGTGGGATGAATAGTACGCTAATTCAACAGGTCAAGTCAGACCCGACCCTCTCTAACCTCGATGCCATCAAGAACGGCAAGGTTTACATCGTGAACAGCGACATCATATCCCATCCTGGGCCACGCGCCTTCGATGTACTGGACTGGATGGCCGCAATTCTTCGCGAGCCAGCATCGGTGCCGGCCAACGCGTCGACGGACTTAATTGCTACGCCAACACCCACCCCCGCCCCGGGGTAACTCGAGCACGTCCTTCGCGTGAAAATAAACCACGTAAATGAAAGTGCTTATGGTTTAGGTTCTCGCATTTAGTTGCGAAGTACTTCAACAGCTCAAGTCAGCCTTTACGGTGGATACCGTCAAAGACGGCAAGGTTTACATCGTGAACAGCGACATCATATCCCTTGCTGGGCTACGCGCCTTCGATGTACTGGAGTGGATGGCCGCAATTCTTCGCGAGCCAGCATCATAGTTGTTTACACGCGCGCAAAGTCCAGCATGAGAGAGAGGCGATTGCACTCCCGCATGAAACGAAACGCGACGCTCCCCGTGCTTGCAGCTGCTCTACTCGTGACAGTCGTGATGAGCATTGCCATTGGCCAGGTATGGATAGCTCCGCAAAAGATAGCGGCAATGCTCTTAAATTTGGTCGTCCCCACAAACCACACGTGGTCTGAAGCTGAGGCAATCATCATATTTCAGATACGCCTCCCCCGAACCTTCATGGCGCTCCTCGTGGGGGCCGGTCTCGCCGTCGCAGGCGTCGCTATGCAGGCCCTTTTTAAAAACCCGTTGGCGGACCCTTATGTGCTTGGGGCGTCAAGCGGTGCTGGGTTTGGTGCCGCCCTCATCATCTCACTTGGGGTGGTGGGTGCGATCTACATCCCGGTCGCGGCATTCGCGGGGGCCGTAATCGCTACTTTTACGGTATACGCGCTGTCCATGATCGGCCCGAGAAGCTCAGTCACGCTGCTGCTGCTTTCGGGCATCGCGATCGGAACCTTCTTTTCAGCATTGATCTCATACCTAATGTTCGTCGCGGGTCAAAATCTGACAGCACTCGTTTTTTGGCTCATGGGGGGGCTGTGGGCGAGCACCTGGCAGTACGTGGAAATAACGTTCCCCGTGATTCTCGTCGCGACGATCATCCTCTACGCATACGCGCGCGATTTAAATCTGATGCTGTCTGGGGAAGAATCAGCGCAGCACCTGGGCGTAAGCGTGGAGAGTCTCAAAAAGATCCTCTTGGTAACCGTTTCGTTCATAGTGGGGGTAGCTGTCGCTTTCTGCGGCATCATCGGGTTTGTCGGGCTCATCGTGCCCCACGTGGTGCGGACGTTTACAGGTCCGGATCATAGAGCGCTCATTCCCGCTTCCGCGCTCTTCGGCGGTATTTTGCTCATCTGGGCCGACATTGTCGCACGGTCCGCTATACCTGGTGAGGAAATGCCCGTTGGCATTATCACTGCGTTGCTTGGTGCCCCGTTTTTTATGTATCTGGTCAGGAGCAGGAGGAAAAACATCTTTTAGGTGCTGCCGCACATACAACGGACGAGGAAACGGCGATGCGTCTACTCGGTAAAGAACGTAGCTCTGAAACCCAAGGACCTGGACGTGTGCAGGTTGATGGCGTTGATTGCTATTACCTTCAGACACAAGCGCTCAATAGCGCGTATCTGACGGTCCAGCCCGGCGAGGTGATCGGTCTCGTCGGCCCTAACGGGTCAGGAAAGACGACGCTCCTTAAAGCAATCAGCGGGGTGCTGAGGCCACAAGTTGGTATCATAACGCTCGATGATGTAGATGTTTACCGCATTAAGCCGAAACGACTCGCGCAACAAATGGCGGTCGTGCCCCAGAGTACCGACACGTTTTTTTTTGATTTTACAGTCGAGGAGGTCGTGCTTATGGGCAGGAGCCCCCATATCAACTTCCTCGGAACTGAATCGACGCACGATTTTGACGTGGTGCAAAAAGCCTTAGAGATGACCGATGTCGCTCGGTTTGCCGATCGCAAGATTAACGAGCTCTCAGGTGGGGAGCAACAGCGCGTTATCATTGCCCGCGCGTTGGCCCAAGAGCCCAAGATCCTCCTTCTTGACGAGGCGACGTCACAGCTCGACATTGGGATCAAGATTGAGATCTTTGATCTTGTGAGGCGCCTTGCGGCTTCTGGCATTGCGGTTATCGCCGCGATTCATGATCTCAATCTCGCCGCTCAGTACTGTGATCGATTGCTGCTGTTAAAACGTGGAGAGATCATCGCTGATGGCACCGTCGAAGAGGTATTAACTCAAGAGCACATCGCAGAAGCGTTTGGCGTCTCAGCATTCGTGAGAAAACACCCGATTACGAACGCTTTTTCAATTACACTTCTCCCGCGGCACACACCTGGAGAGCGCAGCTCTGCAAAGGTGCACGTCATTCCTGGCGGAGGCAAGGGGGCACCTGTCATCCACGCGCTTGTACAACGGGGCCTGAGCGTCTCCGCGGGCGTGGTGAATACACTCGACACCGATTACGAGGTAGCGCAGTACTTTAGCATTGAGTGCGCCGTCGAAGCACCGTTTTCACCCATTTCAAGCGAGGTGCACAGCCGTAACCTGCAACTTATTCAGGAAGCAGCCATCGTAGTACTGCCTAACATCTGCTTCGGGCCGGCGAACCTAAAGAACCTCGAAGCAGCTGAACTCGCAGCAGACAAACTCGTGATAGTGGAAGAGACGCCGATAGAAAGCCGCGATTTTACGCATGGTGTTGCGCAACGAATATATGGGGACTTACGAAGCAACAGCCCCGTTTTCGCAGAGCTCACGACGCTCCTAGCATATGTTGAGTCCCACATCGGATAGCGGCGTTTCGACGCTTAACCCTTGAAGGTGAACAGCCGTGGAATATGAGATAGTAGATCGGGTCTTAGTTCTGAAGGGCAACTTTGAAGCCCTAAGCACTGGCGTTGATGGCGGCAGAAGAGCGACAAAAAACATTCTAAACATCCAGGTTCCCCACGATTTCTCTCACCACGATCCGAAGAGCTATATTGAGGAGATAGCCGCATCGGTGAAGCTCGATGGAGGCTGCATCGCGCTTCTTACCGCAGTTGAAATGAAAAACGTGCAGATTCTAAACGATGCGTGCGTCACGGTGTTTGTAACTGCGGGGTTCAATCCGTCGTCTTTTGGCACAATCAACATAATCGTCATATCCTCTACAACGCTGAGCGAAGGGGCGATCGCCGGGACGATAATTACCGCCACGGAAGCGAAGGCGCGCGCTCTTTTCGATAAGGGACTGCATTTCACAGGCACGACGAGCGACGCGGTCGTGGTCGCATATGAAAACAGTCGCGAAGATGAGCCGATTTTGTACAGCGGACCTGCCACCCCCTTTGGAAGCATGGTGGCAAAACTCGTTCGATTAGGAGTAAAAGATGCATTGAAGGCTCATTATGGAAGCGATGACGTTGACAAGTGGCATCAACAACGCGGTAACGTCTGATTGCAGATTGGACCTGTGGCCGCTTTTAGCGTGTGTTGACATCTCGTCTCAAAATACGCCTGCTCTATTTTTGTGAATTTGGTCCACCGTTTTTAGTGCCCGTTACGGCATTTAAATTCGTCGCTAAAGGCTGATATGACCCACATCTTTCTCGATCAGCGTGTCGGCGTGAAGTTCTTTTGCTGCATTGCGTTATTACTTTTCTGATAAATGTATGTTTTTAGTGTTACTAATCGATAGTTTTTTATAACTACTCGCAGTCAGTCTAATAATAACATGCACATACCAGACGGGTATTTAGGACCATTAACATACGTGGCAATGTATATTATTATGATCCCGATCTGGCTTTATGCCGGAAGATGGCTGCGTAAAAACCTCAAGTCCAAACAAGTGCCATATCTGGCGCTAGCCGCTGCTTTCTCATTTGTCATCATGATGTTCAACGTGCCCATACCAGGAGGGAGCACCGGGCACGCGGTAGGCAGCGGGTTGGTAGCAATCATATTAGGGCCCTGGGTTGCAGTCGTAACGACATCAGTGGCGCTCCTCATACAGTGCTTACTTTTCGGTGATGGGGGTATCACGGCTTTTGGAGCGAACTGTTTCAACATGGCCGTCGTCATACCCTTCGTTGCATTCTATGGTTACAAGTTCATCAGCGGAAAAACAGAAATTACCTCAAGGCGAAGAGTCGTGGGTGCGGGGATCGGCGGATGGCTAGGTTTGACGGTCGCTGCCGGCGTCGCTGGTTTTGAGATGGGTATCCAGCCCATACTCGAGCACACTGCCGATGGCGTGCCCCTGTACATGCCGTACGGGCTCGGTATAACTGTGCCGGCGATGCTGATTGGCCATGCGTTTTTCTTCAGCATTCTAGAAGCGGTCATTACGGCATTGGCCTTCGGGTATATAGCGCGGACTGATCCGACGATCATATTCAACTACAAAAGGGCTGGAGAGAAAACAGGAGGCGTCAGAACAACGTCACCAGCGTAACACGAGGTGACATTCGTGGATAGGCTTCTAAGAAATTTGCTAATAGTATTCGTAGCACTAATCGTACTGGTGCCTATCGGTTTGCTCGCAAGCGGCACTGCATACGGCGAATGGAGCGCCGAGGAGTTGCAGGGACTGGTAGGATTTGTTCCCGCAGGTGTTGCCAGTCTGTCCGGTTTGTGGCACGCCCCCTTACCAGATTACGGCTTGCCAGTCTTATCGGATACGTTCCTTGGCCAAAGCCTCGGATACTATGCGTCGGCAATCATAGGAGCGGTGCTCTGCGGAGGAGTATTTATCCTAATTGGAAGAGCTTTGACAAGAAATGCCCCCAAAAATGAAGAATAGCCGCGAATCTGCTCGTTTTTTCCTTTATCTTTTAGTGAAACAAAAAAAAGCGTGAATGTGGCCACGTTTATAACGTGTTCACGCATCATTGCTGACACTAAAACCCTTCTTTTTCAAACTATCCCGTTTTTGGGACTTAATGCTCGTGATGATTCTCTGCGTCGTGCGAATGCAGATGCTCGTGCATAAGCTTGCCGTGCCGGTGCATATGCTTGTGAATCAGGTTTGTGGACGTCAGTAATTCAAGATTGTTCATCACCATATCACAGGTGGAGTCCGCTTTGATAGTGTGATCCTCACCGAAGACAATGGCCCTCGTGCTTATCTGTTCTACGATATCTAGATCGTGGGTAGCCGTGATGATCGTTTTCCCCGCTTTGGCCAAATCCTGCAGAAGCTCAATCAGCCACAATTGGCTGCGTGGGTCTAAACCGCCGGTAGGCTCATCCAACAATAGCACGTCGGGGTTAATCGAGAGTATCGAGGCAATGCATACCTTCTTTTTCTCGCCGCCGCTCAGCGTATGTGGCGCCCGGTCCCTTAAATTGGAGATCTCCATCATCGAGATGACCTCCTCGGTCCGCTTCTTGACCTCATCTTTGGGCAGGCCGAGCTGTAGTGGGCCAAAGGCGATCTCGTCGAAGACTGTGGAGGAGAACAGCTGGATATCTGGGTTCTGGAATACGATGCCTACCTTTTTTCGGAAATAGCGGCCGAACTCGTTATCCTCGAGCGAGTTAAACGCCTCTTCAGTCACCGGTTTACCGAAAGCATAAAACTCACCCGACGTCGGGTATACCAGAGCATTCAGTATGGAGAGCAGCGTAGATTTTCCACTGCCGTTGGCCCCCATGATCGAAATCTGCTCTCCTGCTGTCATCGTTAAGTTCACGCTGTTCAACGCCTCGAACTTTTCCAAGTATGTGTAAGAAACGTCTTGTAAATCGAAGATTGTCTCCATAGCTTGGCCCTATTTGAGAACGTCAGATCCTGATGATATTTTGAGAGATCAGCGCCAGCACCGAGCTGAACATCAGCATGGTTGCGATCGCAGCGTAGTCTCTTTTGCGCACGGCATAATCGTGCAAGAGTTTCACGTCACCGTTAAAGCCCCGGGAGATCATAGCGTCGTGAACCTTGTTACTCATGTCCAACGATTTCACGAGCATATAGCCAACACGGCCGGCCACCCACCTTTGCTCGTCCCGCACGGACAGACTGCTAATCGTCCTGCTCTTTTTAGCCGTAAAAAAGTCCCTCACCGTATCCATGAGCAAAAAGATGTACCTGTAGCACATGTCGAGTGTAAGGACGTATACTTTCGGGACATGAAGCGATCGAAGCGATTTGAAGAGCACGTCACGCTGAGTTGTGAGGAATAGGAGCACGGCGATAGAGACGCACGTAGCCACTCGCAGGATGAACGTGATAGCGAACATCGTGCCCTGCCTGGTGATGTAGATCGTGCTAGGGAGCAAGATCGGTCCAAGGTGTGCCCCGCTACCGAGAGTCGCGACGGTGATCAAACTGTCGCCTGCCATAAAAACATTAAAGAGAATCGGCAGGACGATGATACCCGCAAAAATAGGAACAAATACCCATACGCGCTTGATAAAGAATAATATTTCTATCTTACTGAGGTAAGCGAATAGCAGGATCAACAAATAGGAGACGAACAGCACCCGGATGTCCCTCGTCAAGCTCACGGCCACAACGAGCACGATAGCAGAGATCAACTTCACTCGGGGATCAAGGCTTTGCAACAAACCATCACGTTTTGCAAAGTCCTCGGAGATAAGACTCTCCTGGAAGAAGTTGAGCACACCAGAGATCGACTTCTCGACAAAGCTCTTTTTCTTGCCGACGTTGACAGCGCAACACTGACACGGGCCTATTTCGACCTCCTTCATCCACTCAGGCAGCATGGGGTTAACTGAAGTCTTTACCAGGTGATATCGTGTTAAGCTTCACGTATTTGACGCCCTTAAGAGCCATCACCATCTCCGCGACCTCTTTGATGCTCTTGCCCTCACCGTGCAACATGATAATCTCCAAGCAATTATCGTGGTCGAGATGGATGTGCACAGAACTCGTAATCAGACCCATATGAATGTGCTGTATCTCGGTCAGGTCGTCGGTCAGCCCTCGCTGGTCGTGCTCATAAACAAGCGAGATGATTCCTATGCGTTCCCCCTCGACCTCAGTCATCCACTTATAATTCACGATATAATTCCGTATGGCATCTCGTATGGCCTCAGAGCGCGATGAGTACCCCCGCTCTGAGATGATCTCGTCGAACCGATCCAAGAGATCGTTAGGCAAGGACACGCACGTTCGCACTAATTGCTTATCCATCAAATTCACCGCATAATGTGTAATACTTCTTTTACAAACAGTATTACTTCTAGCCAGAAAAGTGTTTCGATTGAGGGCTTGTTGTCGCGTGCGCTCGAAACCTTTTGCCCGCGTTAACGCTCGTTACAACAGCAGGGATTATTCCTTTCTTGCTAGATTTGCCACTGCACCAGGACGCGAGAGCTGACGAAAGGTTTGTTTGTTTAATCAGCCGTAAGTATGCTAGCAGATGTTTAAAGTTAATACGTCTATGATGCGCGTTAGATCCTTAGAGCCTTGGACCAGCCGAGCGAAGCACTTGCTAAATCCTGTTTGTAACGCGCACCTGAAAAGCGTACCGTTAGAAAAGGTTGCCGACTTACGTGCACGCTACCTATGGTGTTTTAGGACGACCACAAGTGCAGCTATTAGAAGCGCGGCCACAGCATATAGTGTTTCAAATCCTGGAAGTCCTGTTCCATTGCTGCTTTGATTGGAGGTCGCTGTCGTACTCTCGTTCAAGCCACTCGACATCGATGGGGATGGTGTGGGTGTAACGGCACTTGCAGGAATAATGGTTCCGTAGCTCGCAATTGGCCGGATGAGCGGGTACTTATCACCATATGATGAGGGCGTGCTTCCGATCCCGGTGCCGTTAGCGTCGGTGCCTTTGTAATCCGAGTAGTAATTGCTCATATATCCCGTTCGGTTGACGCCGCCGTACGTATAAGCTAACTTTTCCGGCGAGTTCAGAATCGCGGCCGATGCGTCACTAATCGCGGCCGTTTGATTCACGAAGTTGTTAAGATAGATCTGATTGCCCTGCGCATTTAGTATTAGAATCCCGAGCTGGCTGCTGCCGCCGATGGTGTTAAAGCTAAGCGTATTATTATCGGCTGCTTCGCCGAGGCGGACGCCTATATTGTCGTTGGCGTGTATGGTGTTATTTGAGATGTCGTTGCCAGACGAATGGAATAGGGAAATTCCGTAGACGTGATTATCGCTGAGATTATTCTGTGTGACCTTGTTGGAATCACTATAGTACAAGTAGATGCCATCGCTGTATGTCGCGGCGTTACCGCCGCCGGCCTCACCAGTTGCCACGTTGTTCGCTATTGTATTGGACGTAGCATAGTCACAGTAGACACCATAATGATTGTTGGCTAGGTTGTTATTGCTCACGACGCTGTTCGTCGCGTTGGCGAGATATACTGCGAAGACGTTGCCGTGCTCGGTAATGTTAGTTATAGCGCAGGAAGCAACACCGGCAACATTGACACCAGTTTCGCCGCCGCTTATGGTCAATCCGTCAATGTGCACGCCGGGGCTCGTTATCAGGAACACATCTTTGCTCGAATCGGCTGCTTGCACTGTCGCGTTTCCTGTTATTGTTAGAGGTTTGCTCACTACCACGTTTTCGGTGTACGTGCCTAGTGCGACGAGCACCGTGTCGCCCGGTTTCGCAGCATCCACTGCTTGTTGAATCGTCTTGAACTGTCCTCCGGCACCGACACCCAGGGTTGCCGCGCTCGCTGGGACTGCCAAAGCAGCACACAAAATCACAGCAACAGCAACAAGCAACAAAGAGTTAGAGACCAATTTCGTGCGTCGCATGTCGAGGGCTGATCACTCCAAAAACTAAGCTTGAGGCCTTACGTTACTACGCCAGCATGGTTATAAAGTTGGCGCTAAGCGCCAATGATGCGGTGCTTTGATGGATAGTCATTACAGGCACGTGCAACGCGTAGTAACCGTGCGTCTTCGATGGGCTGTGCAGTGCACGGGCCTCTCTTAATGACTGCCGGACAACAGCCTATATATGAACAGACGACAAAAAAGCTTCACGGTGATACGCTGCTCCCTCCCGTTACGTTACGGCATCTGAAAGCACTTACTGATTGTACAGGAATACTTCAACACGCAAAATACGCGATTCCGAACAGATTTGAAGGTTATTGCGTTGATGACAACGTCAGAGCGCTGCTGGTGGCGGCAAAGCACTACAGTTTGTTTCGAGATGAGTCGACGTTCGACTTGTTGAGGACCTATATGGCCTTTACTTTTCACGCGCAGAACGACGACGGTACTATGCGCAATTTCATGAGCTACCAAAGGAGCTTCCTCGACAGCGTAGGCTCCGATGAAGTTTTAGGCAGGACGCTCTGGGCGTGCGGATACACGCGAGGCGCTTCGCATCTCCCCAAGAACGTCCGAGAAGTTGCGCACGTCATTTTTGAACGCGCGGCGATGCACGCGACCAGCAGCTTAGCCTTACGAGGGATTGCCTACTGCCTCCTGGGCTTCTATTATGCAAAAGAGTCATCTGAAGGCGCGAAAGGGAGAATCCGCGCGCTTGCAGTAGAGATGCTGCGCAACTACGAGGACACCCGAGCTCCAGACTGGGAGTGGTTCGAAGACTTCATGTCGTACTCGAACGCTCGGCTGCCCCAGGCAATGCTGCTTGCCTACGATGCAGTTGGCGATGGGCAACTCCTTGCTTGCGGTGAAAGAACTCTAAAGTTCCTGTGGGATCAAGTCGTTACCTCAAACGGAGTAATAAATGTCATAGGAAACGACGGCTGGTACGTCCGCGGAAAACATAGAGCGCTCGGGGACGAACAGGCTATCGATGTCGGGGCACTTGTCGAGGCATTCTTAGACGCTTACAGGATCACCGGCAAGCGGCAGTACTACCAAAACGCCCTGAAGTCTTTCAGCTGGTTCACCGGCAACAATCTGCTCAAGCTGCCCATCTATGATGAGGACACAGGCGGTTGTTTTGATGGTCTCTCGCATGAAAAAGGAGTTAATCAGAACCTAGGCGCTGAGTCTACGATCGCCTACCTCTTGTGCAGATTGGCATTTGAGGAGGTCGAAAAGCCGTCTCCAAGTGCCGAAAGTCCACGGAAAACGGGTGAGTGAAAGCAGAATGCTCCAAAGCCCTTCAGGCACAAAAAAGCTCAACGCCTAGCGAGGGCAAATAAAAGTCACTGGTGCGAATCTATGCAGAACCCTCTCGGACAACCCGAAGACTACGTCAAATCTGCAATGAAGGTTATCGCCGCCAATGTGCAGGCCATAGCTGATGAAATAGACTATTCTGAGGTAAAAACACTTGTCACGGATATCCTAGCCACGCATCAGAACCAAAAGCGCCTGTTTGTCATGGGTGCCGGCAGATCGGGACTTGTCGTTAAGGGCTTTGCCATGCGATTGATGCATTTGGGATTTAACGTTTATGTAGTTGGAGAGACGGTAACCCCAGCCGTTGAAACGGATGATCTTCTTGTCGTTATATCGGGCTCCGGAGAGACCAAATCAATCAATGAGATGAGCGCCCTCGCAAAAGCGAAAGGCACAAGACTCGCCGCAGTAACGTCAAATAGGGACTCAACACTTGGAACTATTTCCGATACTATTGTAGCCGTGAAGGGACGAACGAAAGCAAGCGGGATGGACTTTATGGAGCGACAAGTCGTCGGCTCGCACATATCGTTTGCTCCACTCGGCACAATGTTTGAAATAAGCACGATGGTATTTTTAGACGGCATCATTGCCGCTCTTATGGAGATAACAAAAAAGAGTGAGGAGGACTTGAAGAAAAAGCACGCGACCCTCGAATAGACGTTTTTGCAAGATGTTGATCTACGACTGTGTCAAAAACGGGTTACTGCTCTGACGCGTGAAGCAAAATGTGCTGGAGCTCGGGCAAGATGAGAGCTTCCATCGCGAGCGTCACGGCGTTTGGAGAGCCAGGAAGACAGAAAATAGCTGTGTTTCCTATGATGCCGCTTGTAGCTCGTGTGAGCATAGCGGAAGAGCCGATTTTATCGTAACTGATGCTTCTGAATAGCTCGCCAAAACCTGGAATTTCTTTTTGAAGCATTTGCTGAACGGCCTCGATGGTCACGTCGCGCGGGGCGAGTCCGGTCCCCCCTGTTGTGATGACTACATCGGTATTACTGAGGAGGGCCTTTACAGATACGATAATTGACTCTGCTTCGTCCGATATCAGGGCATACGAATAAAACTTGTGGCCGGCGCTTTTTAAGAGGTCAATAATGATTCGGCCGGATATGTCTTCGGCCTCTTCTGGTGCCTTAACGCTCCCGTACTTCGCAAATCGAGACGTGCTAATCGAGATTACACCAACTTGATAGCGCTTGTTCACGGCGGCCTTATGGTGAGTCTGTGACCGCTGGCGTCGCATGTATTTGGATTGGGTTAGTGCGTATATAGCATTTCTGACTGAGATTCTGCACAAAACGCAGACGCCACGTTAATAAGTATAATAAGAGGCGTTGCCTAATCTTTCAGTTATGCGTGTCATCGCACTAGACGTCGGTACAGGAACCCAAGATGTGCTCCTATACGACACGAGCTCAGTCACAGAGAATAACGTAAAAATGGTAATGCCTTCGCAAACTGCAATAGTCGCCAACCGGATCAGGTCTGTTACGGAGCAGGGCCGCAGCTTATTCTTGTGCGGCGAGACGATGGGAGGTGGGCCAAGCAGCACAGCCGTTCGAGCTCACTTGCGGGGCGGATATTCGGTTTTTGCGACGCCGCTTGCAGCAAAAACGCTCAGTGATGATCTTGATAAAGTCCGATCGTGGGGGGTAAAGATAACGGCGGCACAGCCGACAATAGACTGTGTTCGAATAGAGATGAACGATGTGGATATACCCGCACTAAGAGCTGCACTTCAACAATTCGACGTAAGTCTGCCTACAATGTGTGCAGTAGCATGTCAAGATCACGGTGAGAGTTCCGGGAGTAATAGGGTTTTTCGTTTTCAGCACCTCAAGCGCTTGATCGCTGCGGGTGGTGAGTTGACGGGTTTTTGCTACGTGGATGGCCGGATCCCCAACTATTTGACACGACTAAAGGCCGTATATCGGACATTAGAGGGAGATGAAATGCAGCGGATCCTAGTGATGGATACTGGTCCTGCCGCAATATTGGGCGCACTGTGTGATGATGTAGTGGCTAAGCACGCATGGGAACCTCATATCATTGTAAATGTCGGAAACGGTCACACTCTCGCAGCTATGCTCGATCAAAAGAAGATCATCGGCATGTTTGAACATCACACGTCCTTGATCAATATAGAAAAACTTGACTATTTTTTGTCGCTGTTTATGGATGGTAAATTAACGAATGAACGGGTTTTTCAAGATGGGGGACATGGTTGTTACATACACGAAACCGGATACCAAGAGATAGATCGAGCTTTTAGAGAGCGAGGCTTCTGGGTAACCACAATAGGACCTCAACGAGGGATCATGAAGAAATCTCGCCTGAGTCCTTATTTTGCAGCACCAGGCGGTGACATGATGCTAGCGGGGTGTTTTGGATTAGTAACTGGCTTCAATAATTTAATCTGATTGGTCTTCCTCGACCAAGAGGAGTACAAATTACACGCCCTCCCCATGTTTGCGCATCCATAGAACCTTAAACATTAAATATTGAAATAGACTTATAAAAAGACTTATATATTAAAAGATTATTACCCCTACAACACGCTATTTTTTATAACTTACTACCAAACAAAATCCTATTTTTTATTTTTACAGTAGAACTCATGGGGTGAGTCTTGAGCCATTTCCACAAGCAACAAAGGTATGCCAAAAAGAAGAACAAATTCTTCATCTTGCTTTAAGCAATCCTTGCTAAGCTTCAGAAATTATCGAAGATCTGCCGTTTTAGAGCAAAATGAAATCTATATTAAGGCTTTAGGAAGTGATCGATTTAAGTCCATGATTATTTAACAGCCTAATGGAATAGGAGTGGTAGGGTTTGCAGTGGAAGAAATCGTCATTTCCTATGGAAATGTAGGTTATATTGCACTGGCAATACAACTTTAGAAATCATAAAGTTTATTAACTCACGTTTCCACTATACGGTAGGACCAAGCGGATGGCTCTGAGTAGTCAGTTATCGGTGCTAGAGTTCAGTGCCTCCAGCAAGCATTCGCTTCCTCTGTTGAAATTGGAGGCAGAAAGTTGGAAGGACTTTTTGACAACCTTTTAGAAAGCAAACCTGTTTTCAAAGATAAGGAAGTGTTGAGGCCATCCTATACGCCTAGCTATTTGCCACATAGGCGCGATCAACTCAACTCGATTGCTGTTATTTTAGTGGTCGCGCTCAGAGGAGAGACTCCCTCGAATATTCTTGTGTACGGCAAAACCGGCACAGGGAAAACGGCTTGCGCCAAATATGTGGGCAGAGAATTGATGGAAGTCGGTGCATCACGAGGAGTTCCGTGTAACGTTGCGTACATAAATTGCGAAGTGGTCGATACTCAGTACCGCGTCCTTGCGTATCTGGCTCGCCAGTTCAACAAAGATGTACCGATGACGGGGTGGCCAACGGATCAGGTCTATTCAGAGTTTATTGAAGCACTCAACTCTCAGGGCGGGAGCGTCATAATAATTCTTGACGAGCTTGACAAGTTGGTCCGAAAAAGCGGGGACGATGTGCTTTATAATTTGTCGCGAATTAACCTGGAGCTCACCGACACCCGGGTAAGTCTCATCGGAATTTCCAACGACTTGAAGTTTACCGAATATCTTGACCCTCGGGTGAGGAGCTCGCTAGCCGAAGAAGAGATAATATTTCCACCTTATGACGCCAATCAACTGCGAGACATCCTCGAAGAACGAGCACGTCTAGCCTTTAAGGAACACGCGTTGAACCACGAAGTCATTCCGCTCTGTGCAGCCCTGGCCGCTCAGGAGCACGGGGACGCTAGGCGCGCACTCGATTTGCTGCGAGTATCAGGAGAATTCGCCGAGCGTGTAAATGCCGACAGCGTCAAGGAGGAGCACGTTCGGACCGCTCAGATGCGGATAGAAGTCAACCGAGTCGCAGAGGTAATTCGCACCCTCCCTACTCAAGCGAAACTGGTGCTGTATAGCATAATCACACTTCATCAAAACGGAGCGCGAAGCGCAACAACCGGGGAGGTAAACCGAGTGTATGAAACACTTTGCAGACAAATAGACCTCGACGTGTTGACTAAACGGCGAATCACCGATTTAATAATGGAGCTGGATTTGCTCGGAATAATCAGCACAAAAGTTGTCAGCAAAGGCAGATACGGCAGAACAAAGGAAATATCTCTCTCGGTTCCCCTAGACGAAACGTTTCGGGTTTTGCTAGAAGATTATCGGTTGGAAGCGTTGGACGGAACGCGATTTACGCGAAGATCAGTCAAGGAAAGCTTATTCTGACCTTCTTGATAACTGGGGCTGAGCTGGGAACACGCTCGCGACAACCAAAACAAACGCTCTCGCTTCGTTGTTCTGTAAGTGTCGTTTCCTCCACCACAACGCTTTTAAATTGTGAACAATTACGACAGTAGTAAACGTTCGCCCAGGCAACTGATCGATCAAACGTTTTCATCATTCAGCGATGTGATTCAAGTGGCCGATTTCAACACTGAAAATCGATTTTTTCAAAACATCTACGACGATGACTCAGTTGTATGGATGGGGCAAAATACCAACCATTTTCCTACTCCACAAGCGATTAAGCGGGCTATGGTGAATGCCATCGACAAAGAGGAATACCACAAATACCCGCCACCGTATGGACTTGAGGAGTTACGGACCCTCATACTTCAAGACTTGAATTTGACCTCACCGCACGAGGTCCACGTGACGGAGGGCGGTACAGAGTCGCTTTACCAGGTGACACGTACCCTGCTGCATCCTGGTGACGTCATGATCTCGACAGATCCAGGTTACTACGTTATTCATAAGTTTGCCGAACTAAGCGGAGCCAAAGTTCTTGACCTACCGATCTACTCAGCAGATACTAACTACAAATTGACGCCGGACATGGTAAATGAGGCGATGAGCAAGCGAACTAAAATGCTGACGCTCGTTGACCCTTTGAACCCGCTGGGCGTAACCTACACGGCGAAGGACGTCAAGGCGTTTTGTGAAATCGCTCAAGACGCAGGCGTTTATTTGTTGAATGACGTGACCTACCGAGACGTGGCAAAACTCCATACTCTTGCCGCCGAATTTTATCCTGAAGGAACGATAACCATCTACAGCTTTTCAAAAAACTGCGGTTTAGCAGGGTTACGGCTGGGCGCTCACATCGCAACAAACCAGCTTATAGAGCGGATGGCCCGTTACAAGATAAATGACCTCGGGACCTCAATTGTTAGTCAAGTTGCAGGAATTGCAGCCCTCAAAACCAAAATCGGCTGGCTCCCGACGGTAGTTGAGACTATCGTGGCAAATCAAGCTATTATAAAAGATGCTGTCGACAAAATACGAGGAGCGTATCTCCCCGTTTATCCGTCACAGGGAAGCATGTTCGTCATTGATATCTCAGGCACGGGCAAGACTCCTGAAACCATCGCGGACACGATGCTGAAACGCGGTTTTTTCATTAGAGCAGCTGAGTACACCACGCGAAGATTTGCCGACAGGTATGTGCGTGTAAGCTTTGCCATTCCTAAGGCGCAAGTTGAGCGATTCGTGATCGAGTTTTCGAGCATTTTTTAGCATGAAGCACGGCCTGAACCGCGGAATTCTGGTGGCAATTGAGGGAATAGATGGCGTTGGGAAAACAACGCAGTCCATCAGACTAGTAGAGAGATTAAAAGCCCTTGGTTTTAACGCCGTCCGCTTTTTCGAGCCGACTAATGAAACTCCGGAGGCACAACAGATACGCCGGACGCTTGAGCACAGCTCCCACAAAAAACCCAGCGACCTTGTTGACCTTTTTCTGGCCGATCGAAGGCACGATGTGGAGACGCACGTAATGCCCGCGCTACTAGAAAAGAAGATCGTCGTAATGGACAGATATTTCTTGTCTACCGCAGCATATCAGTCAGACAGCAGACCGTGGCAAGAGATACTAGAGATGAATCGAGAATTCGCACCGGAGCCGGACATTAATTTCATCATCAACTGGCCTGCAGATATAGCCATGACCCTTATTGAAAAACGCGATAATGGGTTGACTGCTTTTGAGAACGAAACTGCCCTTATCAACGTACGGGGGCGGTATCTCGAGATGGCGCGAGAGGATTCTGGGAATTATGTCGTCGTTGAAAAAATAGCTGATGAAGAGGATGTGTGCGATGAAATCTTAGATATCCTCCTTAAGTACCTCCATAAAAACAAGCTCGTTCAATACGACGTTTGAGTCGCCCGCGTCACGCTTAAAAAAATATTCACTTCGTTGATCCGTCCACCGGCTGACCTGGCTGAGTCTCTTTTGTGAAGTCATCTAATCGACTATGGCGTTTAGAAAATCTCTCTCAGTTATAATACCCGCGAGAGCCCCCTCGACCACTACCGGCAACACGCTTACATTGCGCGCTATCATAAGGTCTGCAGCTTCACCCAAATCTAGATCGGGATCGACAGTAATCGGCGGGTCTCGTGCTATGGTCCTAATGGGTACTCCCAAAGCCTCGTGCATGTTGCCTGTCACGAGCTTGTCAAAAACCTCGCCGCTTCCGAGATACTTCACTATGTCTGAGGTCGTTACGACGCCGATCATAACCCCCTCGTGAACAATAGGTACCCGACGAAAGTCGCTTGAAATCATCACTCGTGCAGCATCCTCAACCGTGGTATCTGGTTTGAGGCTTACGACGTCACGGCTCATGAAATCAGCGACTTTCTTTCCCGTTATGATATTGGCCACAAGGCCGACGAAATCACGCTCGGACACGATTCCTACAACCTTACTATCGTCACTGACGATCGGGAAGCCACCCACGTTTCCCTGCAACATCATTTTGATGGCATCGTTGATCGAATCCTGCTCACGGAGGGTGATAACATCTTCTTCCATTATTGAACTGATTTCTTCGTTTATCGCCGATAGAAAGTTCCCTTTGTGCTTGTTCTCGATGATCTGAGCTTTATCGCCTCCGCCGAGAAAATTAACTACGTCCATTACGGTGACTATCCCAACAAGTCTGTTTGTTCCAGGATCGCTCACAGGCAGCCGCCTAAAACGATATTTAACCATCGTTTTGACAGCCCCCATAATGGTCATTGTCGGAGGTATCTGGACGACATCCCGGGTTGCGACCATCATGATGTCGCCATCGTGCTGCGACAGCTTGCTTTTGAAGCCTAGGCTCCCTCGGTCCGATTTGCCGCTGAAGTCATCTTGAGTTCTCTTCTGCCGTTTATTCCCGCGTAGCATTGTAACCTTCCGTGGTTGTGTCAAATTATGGCTCGTACGAGGTCTTGCCTGTCTACTATGCCGATCAGCTTGGAGTCTTCGACCACCGGCAATCGTCCGATTGCGTATTGCTTCATCAGATTCGCCGCTTCCCAGAGTGACGAATCTGACAGGACGGTAATGACAGGAGTTTTCATAACCTTCTCGACGGCCGCTGAATGAATCCCTCGGCCTCCCCGCTCGTCCTCGCGCTCGAGTCGCACATAGCCTGCTTTGAGAATATCTTGAAGCGTGACGATACCGATGAGGTGCTTCTTCTTCACCACAGGGTAGCCTGAAAACCCGTATTGCGCCATATTGAGCCATACTCTCGATACGAGATCAGTCGGACTGCAGGTCTGAACGGTTTCTGTCATCACTGAGTCGATCGTGATTTTTCTATCAAAACTCAGAGCGTTCATCAGTACTTCAGAGTCAATCACTCCGATGATCGTGTAATCTTCTTTCGATTTGACCACAGGAATGTCGAACCCGGTCGTCGCAAATATTTTTGCCAACTCGATCGGGACAGAGTCAGAAGTAGCAAGGCCAGTCTCGCGGACGAAGCCGATTACCGTGACATCTGATTTCGTCGAAGTCACCTTGATGACGTCTGGCAGTATTACCATACCCTTCACGCGGCTTTGGCCATCGACAACCGGAAGGCTTCGGTAGCCGTCTCGCATGAGCTGACGGACGTGAGTTACGTAGGCGTCTTCACGCACAGTCACGGGTGGTGACATTAGGTTGAGCGTCATCGAACGCTCTCCTTACACGATTCGCATATGATGCTGCCGTCTGCATATTCGAGCACGTAAGAAAACTCTCCACAGATCTCGCAGACGCCGGACGAGGTAGAGCCTCGGCACCTCGGACATTTGAGGCGCCCTCCCTCTTGCTGCAGATCGTCTGAGTATTCTTCACACTCCTCACACTCGCCTTGCGTTATGACGACTTCCCGGCGGTCGAGGACACTCTCCCTGTTCATCTCTATCAAGTTGTCGAGAATTTGGTTGACTTCAGAGGAGACCTGGATAACGTCTGCGTCGGTAATGATTCCGACTAGTTCGTCTCCGTCGAGTACCGGAAGACGTCGGATTTTTTTCTGAGCCATCATAAGCACTGCGTCGTGCACGTCGTCGCTGCTTTTCGTTGTGATGAGGGGTTTCGACATGAGCTGGTCGAGCTTGATAGAGCTCGGCTTAACGTTTTTAAAGATAACTTTCGCAACCATGTCGCTTTCCGTGACGATGCCGACTGGCTTTTCATCCTTGACGATTATTATGCTCCCGACCCTGTTTTCGACCATTTTTTTTCCGGCTTGCGCAGCGGTCATGTCGGGAGTTGCCGTCACCACAGTCCTCGTCATAACGTCTCGAACCGCCATCCGTGTTTCCATCAGATTCGCCTCTTTTGCGTGCGCCCACTGCTAGTGTAGCATCCTACCGTTTATCTTCACAATCAACGGTAAAATGGCTCACTAGTCACGTAGTAGAACATTGAGCATGCGTGTATTCTAACATCCACATATTTTAAAGCTTAGATTATTGCTTCTAGTGATATATCTTCTGGTAACGCGCGGTCACCAGATATCGTATAAATAACCACGCTTGAACCACAGCTTTGAGTGTAAGTGTGGTTTTGCTTCTCAAGTTGCGTTGACTAGTCGCACTGTTTTGATAAACCTTAGGAGCAAAATGTTGATATTTTGGCTAGGGTTTGGCGTCTCTGGGGTTGCACGAAACATACTCAGAAACCTCTCGTGCACGGTGCACCGCAGGTAGCAAATGAGCAGGCGCTCGATAGACGCTCCTCGAGCGCATCACTGGCGCTAGCTGCGCCGATAACTAACTCTTTTAATGTACAGGAAAAACGCGCACACGCGCTCAGCGAAGCAGCAACAGCGATCCGCGCAAGGCTGCGGCCCCTTTAAGTTCCGTAGATCCTCGTCGAAGCACTCAGAGATGGCGTAGCAGCTATATAGGACTTAACAGGACACTAACTTAGTAGGGCACTCGTGCAGGCAATGCCCTCGCCGACGTGACCTAGGCTGGGCAAAAAGTGGAGGCTTAAAGATGCCAGATGGAACGACGAACAACGAAAAGGAAATAGAATCGCTGCTTAGCGACTTGAAACACGTGAATCCTGATAAGAGGAAAATGGCGTGTTTAGCTCTAGGCAAGGCAAAATCCGCTCGCGCGGTCGATCTGCTAATAAGCGCCCTCAATGATAAGGAGATGATGGTGCGAGAGTGTGCAGCAGAAGCGCTGGGGGAGATAGGCGACCCAAAGGCGGTGGAGCCACTCACTAACGCTCTAAAGGATAAAGAGTACTACGTCCGACTCGAAGCCGCGACGGCGCTCGGACAAATAGGCGATGTGCAAGCGTTGGAACCCCTCATCGAGGATATGAACGACGATAATCAACTTGTACGCGAAAAAGCTGCCAAGGCAATAGGTGAGATTTGCGGACTGGGCAACACGTGTGGTATCAATGAGGTGGAGCTCCTCCTCGAGGATCTCAAGGACCAAAGCAAGGGGGTTCGATGGAGAGCATCCGATGCCCTGGTGAAAATCGGTGCCGCTTCTGTGGGGCCCCTCGTTTCGATGCTGAGTGACGAAGATCCAGATATTAAGATGCGGGCGGCGAAAAGCCTTGGAGAAATAGGCGATGAGCGTGCTCTCGAGCCGCTCAGAGTCCTTTTGAAGGACAAGAATCCCGACGTCCGAGATGCGGCGGGGAAGGCAATAGAGCGTATCAATAGGGGAAACGGCTGACCGTTTTGAAATGTCGACCGAGGATCGCGCGCCGCAGCGCACTCAGGAAGCGATTCGCTAGGTTGTTCAACGCCGCACAGAAATGCACCGGCGGGTGAGCGGAAACTAAGCGATGAGTTATGAAAAACGAACACACGATCCAAAGCCCAGATACGAGCAGAAGCGAAAGAATCCCCCCAGGTCAGCAAAAGACCGAAGACTGGCCTGTGTTGCATTATGGCTCTATCCCGCGCGTTGACGTCTCTAAGTGGACGTTTACCATCTCGGGACTCGTGGAAACCGAGCGGAAGCTGAATTTCGAACAATTCACGTCGCTTCCGCAAGAGAAAGTGTTTTCCGACATACATTGCGTCACGGGGTGGTCGAAGCTCAACAACTGTTGGGAGGGAGTAAGCACACGATCGCTCACCGACCTGGTGAAAGTACTGCCTGCGGCCAAATTTGTTTTAATTCACGCAGAGAAGGGCTTTACGACGAACCTTTCAGTAAGTGACTTTTTTGAACCTGACGTGCTTTTTGCTCTCAACCATAATGGAGAACCCCTCACTCCGGGACACGGCTATCCCGTGCGGCTCGTGGTTCCGCGCCTCTACTTCTGGAAGAGTGCCAAGTGGGTAACCGGGGTCGAGTTTATGGCAGAAGATAAGCGCGGATTCTGGGAGTCACACGGCTACCATAACCGGGGCGATCCGTGGCTAGAAGAGCGTTATAGCTACTGAGAAAATCGCGGCGCTGGTTCAGTGCAGCGCGTGTGCGCAACCAAACACGACAGCGCGTGCCACATGCGCAAATGCTTTTGCCAGGCGTCAAATGCCGGTATCTGTTGGCCGCAGGTACGTCCGGCTGCTAAAGGGTGCTTTTTCGCGCCAGGCTCTTGCAAGAAGGGCAGGTTGTAAGACTACTAATTAAACGCGAGGAAATGAGTGTTTTCTAAGCAGACGGGAATTGACTTATACTCCTTTTTTAGTAATGATACGCTGATGAAAGCAGTGATTTCCGTTGGCGGGTCTGTGATCGCTCCAACATTGTCGCAGGAGAAGTTCGTAGAGTACGCCGAAGTGATCAAGGAACTGGCAAAAGAAAACACCTTACTCATCGTAACCGGCGGGGGCAAAGCAGCCCGGGATTATATACGGGCCGCCCGTTCGATGGGGGCGAGTGAAGCTGTGTGTGACCTAATCGGCATCGCCCTTTCGCGCGTCAATGCTCGATTATTGATCTCGGCATTGTCGAGCGCGGCATTTCAGGACATTCCACACGATTATCGAGAAGCTGAAACGGCCATGTCTTCACGCAAAGTTGTCGTGATGGGGGGCGTGGCTCCCGGACAGACAACCGACGCTGTATCGGCGATACTTTCTGAATACGTGCAGACGGATCTTCTTGTTATAGCAACGTCAGTTGATGGCGTCTATACAGCAGACCCCTATATTAACAAGAGCGCCGTCAAACTAGACGAAGTCACACCCGGTGAGCTAGTGAAGATCGTCATGTCTGAGGAGATGAAGGCCGGAGCCAAAACGGTCATCGACCCGCTTGCGGCGAAGATTATCGAACGCTCGAAAATATCGGCTGTCGTCGTCGACGGGCGTGAACCACGAATCTTGCTTGATGTTATCGCAGGCAAAAGAGTAGGCACACGCATAGTCCACTAGTGAGCTACAAGCCTCAGAGCCTTCGCTTTGTCCATTGCCGAAATCAGAACCATAATCACGCCGAGCCGGGTGAAGCGCGTGCTTCGATCAACCCCATCGAGAGATAGTCGAATGCACCTATTTTTGTCCGATCTGCTCTCTTTCTCGCCCGATTATGTGGCTAGCCTTTCGTCCTGCTCGTAATGTCGCCGAGCGTGGCCAGGCAGATATACGCATTCGTGCAACGTCCTTATAACCCGTTCTCAATCGAAAATCAGGCATACGTGGCCTGTTTCTGAGGGGGGTTCAAAAGCATACCGCTTCCTTCATAGGAGCAGCCCGTGGTCGTCAATTTCGCCCCGGTGAATCCGGGTCGAGGATATCGGTTGTCCGTCCTGTGCAAGGACAAAATCGACGCAGATGATCTTTATCGATGGAAGCCCGCGTTGTGATCTGAGGGTGTTAATCTCCTGTGCCGTACGAAACGTGTCAGGAGAGACAACGATATAGTCAAATTTCTGCTTCAGGGCTGGCCCGTACGGATCGTCAAGCGCGACAATCACGGGATTAGTCCCAGTTAGCGCCTTTATGTAGGCGCTAACTGTTTTTTTGCGGGTATCGTACGTGTTGCTCACGCGGGCTTTTCTTCTTGCCATCTCATCTGAAACAAGCCCGATAATCACGTCACCTAATGTGTAGGCCTTTTTCAGCAGTGCCTTATGACCGTCGTGAAGTATATCAAACGTCCCGCCAATCGCGACTGAAGTCATAAACCCCCACCTGTAGTGGCTGTTCTATATGTGTAGCGCAATAGGTTAATAATTGGCTTTTTGAACCTAAAGACAAATCATTAGTGATACTGAGGCATGCGAGAACTAATGAACAGAAACTTCGAAGGCGTCTTCATTGCCCCGACCGCAACGGTCATTGGAAATGTGACGATCGCTCCAGGTTCGAGCGTGTGGTTCGGCGCTGTCATACGGAGCGACACGGCCTTGATTCAGATAGGCCGCAATACAAGCGTGCAGGACAATGCGGTCATACACGTACGAGAAGGAATCGAGACGAGGATTGGAGACCAGGTAACGATGGGACACGGGGCGATAGTCCACGGAGCACAAATCGAAGATACTGTGCTGATCGGAATTGGCGCCATCATATTAGACAGAGCACGTGTAGGGGGGGGATCCATCATCGGTGCGGGCGCCGTCGTGACAGAAGGCACGCAGATACCGCGACACAGCCTTGTCCTGGGAGTTCCCGCAAAGGTCATCAAGGAGGTAACCGCTGAGCAGATTCAGTGGATAGAGACAAATGCAAGGAGCTACACGGAATTGGCGCAGCGCTATTTGACAGGCGAACAGCGGTGACCTCGGACCTCTCGTTGTTCTCTCTACGCGCGGTCAAACCACCTACATCCGGATGGGGATTCCGCGCGCTTGCAGGTACTGCTTCAATGAAGCTATGGAGACCTCTTTAAAATGAAAAATGCTTGCGGCAAGACACGCGTCCGCCTTGCCATCAACAAAGCCTGCGTAGATGTGCTCAGCCGTGCCGGCACCTCCGGAGGCAATTATCGGCAGGTCGATGGACTCTGATATCGCCTTCGTGATAGGAATATCATAGCCGTCTTTTGTACCATCTCTATTCATGCTCGTTAGCATGATCTCACCCGCACCCAAACGTTCGCTCCGCATCGCCCACTCAATCGCATCGATGCCGGTCGGGGTTCTTCCACCGTAAATCACGACCTCATACCACGCTTGAGTGCCATCTTCGAGAGTAACGATATACTGTCCTCTCTCGACGTTCGTGTTCCGTCTGCAATCGATGGCCAAAACAACGCACTGCGAGCCAACCGCCTCGGCTGCGCGCGTTATAAATTGTGGATCCTTGATGGCGGCAGTGTTAATCGCTATCTTGTCCGCGCCAGACCGCAACGTCTGGATGACATCATCGAGAGTCCGTACGCCGCCACCGACGCAAAATGGTATGAAAACCTGGTCAGCCGTATCCTCGACGATGTCTAGCATTGTTTGTCGCCTTTCGTGTGAGGCCGTGATATCGAGGAAGATCAGTTCATCAGCGCCCTCTTGATCGTAGCGCTTTGCGAGTTCTACCGGATCGCCAGCTGCTCTGAGCGAAACGAATTCAATGCCTTTCACGACGAGTGCCCTGTGGCCATCTCCATATTTGACGTCAAGGCACGGAATAATCCGCTTTGTGAGCATCAGAGTGAGGTAATGCTGCACCTATTTAAAGCACGTTGCATGCGCAGTCCTGGGGCAACCCACACCGCTGATGCGTGATCGTCGATGGCGTGCGCTGGCTTTTTTGAGCCGGACAAGCCTGGAGACGGCAAAAGCTACCTATAAATACGAACGCGTTGAGCGCAGTACTAAGCTTCGCGGCGTTTCAGGAAGTTGCCCACGAATATGAAGCAAAGCAAGGAGTTTGAGACAGCAGATTCGAGAGCGCGCCACGTCACGAGATTGGCGAAGGTACTTGCACAGAAGATCGCCCTTGACGAAAAGGAACTCATAATCTTACTCTCGCTCCTTGGGGACGCAAAGACTTCGAACGTGGAGCTGGCCGAACGTCTTGGTCTCAGCGATGGCAACGCGGCTGCTTACCACATCAAACGTCTTAAGACGCGAGCAGTTCTCACGCGATATACGATTCAAATCGATTGGCGGAAGGTCGGTTTTCCCGCAGATTTCGTCATTCTTG